>ERZ795059.48-NODE-48-length-180009-cov-14.949254_pt1 | contig 180009 bp, 127 predicted proteins | sample MGYA00375143_ERZ795059 | MGnify/ENA primary metagenome ERZ795059 (study PRJEB30188, sample SAMN05720168) | activated sludge metagenome | isolation source: Anaerobic digester | place: USA | collected 2015-01-07 ... | reverse complement strand
ATCCAAGCCCCGGGCATCGGCGAAAAAACCGGAAGATTTGTAGTGATCAAATAAACTAGCATAGAACCTGTTCACCTTAAGGGCAGAAAATCAATTTAGAACAAATAGGGTAAAGACCATGAAAAAATTATTAGCAGGTTTGATCGTCGCGACTCTTTTGGGAGCAGGGAGCAGCTCTGCCCAGGTCGCGAGCCATTCGTTCAAAGCTCACGTCACCAAAGTCGGCACGACCGGAGCGCCCTTTTTAACCATCGGCGTGGGGGCGCGCGCCAACGCCATGGGCGGGGCCTTTGTGGCTGTCGCCAATGACGTCACCGCGCTTTTTTGGAATCCGGCTGGAATCGCCTCTCTACCGAGTCCGCAGCTGGCGCTCATTCATTCCGATTGGATCGCCGATCTGCGCCACGATTTTATCGGATTAGCGGTACCCCTGGGTTCGTTTGGAGTCGTCGGCGCCAGCGTGAACGCATTAAGCATGGACGATCTGGCGGTGCGCACCACCGCGTTTCCAGAAGGGACCGGCGATATGATGAGCTGCGGCGACATAGCGATGGCCTTGACCTACGGCATTCAAATCACGGATCGCATTCGCATAGGAGCGACAGGCAAATATGTGAGCAGCAAATTGTATCACATGCATGCCGGCGCCATCGGCCTTGATCTCGGCGTCATGTTCAGCGACATATTCGATTTCCTGCAATTCGGCGCGGCCATGACGAACATGGGAAGCAAGATAAAATATGACGGCCGTGATACCTACGTCTATTACGATCTCCGTCCAGCGGAAGCGGGCAACAACGCCAAGATCGATGCCAAACTCTGCACCCAAAGTTTCAATCTGCCGGTCGCCTTTCAGGCCGGCTTGTCCACCACTCTCAACCGGAACGGCAAAATGCCGCTTCTGTTGGCGATGGATTTCTACGAACCCTCCGACAATGTGCGCAGCATCAACTTTGGAGCCGAATGGTCATTCTATAATAAGCTGTTCTTACGAGGCGGCTACGCTCGGTTGTTTGAGGATGATTCAGAACGCGGTCTTACCGTCGGAGGCGGCTGCAGGCTGAGCATCCCTTCTTCACCGATAAAAATATATCTCGATTATAGCTATGAAGACTTTGGCCTGCTGGACAACAGTCAAAAAATTTCCATGGTGATCGCCCTATAAGTGAACAGCGGCGGCTGCGCCATTACAAAAAAAGAGAGGACTCTTTTGACCCGATCAGAAACGACATCCCATTTGTTCACTCCAGAACGCGCCCGACGGATCATTCTGATGCTCATGGTCTGTGCGCTCGGCGGCTTAAATTTTTGCCGCAAACACGCGGAACCATCGCGCGTGGTGGCGCGCATCAATGATTCTGAAATTACCGTCCAGGACTTTATCAGCCAATTCAAGCTTCGTCATCCGGAGCTCATGCTTTCGCAAGCAGAGACCGGCGTAAAAGAACGCGTGCTGCAGGACATGATCGATCAACAGATCATCCTCATGGAAGCCTATCGTCTGGGATATGATAAAGACGCTGAGGTGCGCGCCTTTCTGGCAGAGAAAGAGCAAGAGTTGGCGGCCCAGGCGTATCTTGACAAAGAAATCAGATTGGAGCCTATCGACGACGCCTTGTGCCGGGAATACTACCGTTGGATGCACAAAGTGTACGATCTCTCCTTCATCCGAATAGAATCGGGCTTAAGTGGCCATGAAAAAGAGGCTGCGGAAAAGAGAGCACAGGAAGTATACCGCCTTCTTCAATCCGGCGCGGATTTTCGTCAGACGGCAGCAGGGCGCTCTGAACACAGCACAGCGGCCATCGACAGCGGCAAGTACAGCCAGGTGACCTGTTTCGATCTGGAAAAGCCCGTCATTCAAAGACTCTATGCCATGAAGCCCGGTGCGATCAGCGAACCCATTGAGGTCAGCGACGCTTTTTTCATTGTCCGGCTGGAAAAAGCGACGAAGCAGAAGCTGGCCGAGTATTCGATCGTTCAGCCGGAGATCCTGGAAGAGTTGAACAAGCGCCATCAATCCATCAAGGCGCAAAAGACAGCGAAGCTGGAGACGGCGCTTAAACGGCACTATCATTATTCGCTCTTTCCTGATCAAGTGGATATCTTTTGCAGCCGCACGAAGAAGATGAAATCGCGATCAGACACGTTGAACCTTTTCACCGCGCGGGAAAAACAAATCCCGCTCAGCCGTACGGATTTCAACGTCATTACCATCGGAGAGTTTTTGCCCAAAGTAGTAGAATACTATTGGGATTCTCTTTCGCAAAAACGGGTGGTCGAAATGCTGCTGGACTTTATGAACGGCAAAAGGATCCTAAAGCATCACGCCATGCAGCTGCAACTGAACAGATCCCCGGAGGTACAGCAGAAACTACAAGTCCTTCTAACCCAGACGCTCAAAGAACGCGTGCTGGTCAAAGAGGTGTTGGATAAAATCCCGGCCAGCGACGCCGATCTGCAGCCTTATTATGAAAAGCTGAAAAATAATTTTCGCATCCCGCCCCAGGCGACGGTGCAGGAGATCTTTTGCCGGACCAAGGAGGAGATCGATCGTGTTCATGCCCTATCCGCCTCGCGGGATTTCGCCGGGCTTCAGGCCGCTTACTCGCAGGACCAGGAGACCAGAACCAACGGGATCTTGGGTCCTTTTGCCAAAGGTCGCAACGGCCGATTAGGTGAAATGGCTTTCTCGGGCATACGGGTGGGTGAAATCAGCGAACCTTTCGCCTATCGGGGAGGCTATTCTTTCTTCAAATTGCTCGCTTTAACGCCAGAACGAACCGAACCTCTCAGCGCCGTCAAAGAAAAGGTCAAACAGGCTTATCTGCAGGACCAAAAAGAACGGTATACCGCCGAATGGCTGCAAACTGCCAAAAAACAGTATCGCATCCAAACAATGAATATACCCTGAGAAAAGATCATCATCCCGTTGTAACATAAAAACCAAGAAAGGAGGAATTTTCGATCTGATTCGGATTCACCGCTTTAATACCATACCGAGCAGCCATGAGGAGGTGATGTCTAGCAATAAAAGAATTGCACACTCAATCGTCCATCTGTGCGGCAGCAGGACAATTGACCGCACAGCCTTTGGGAGTGATTTAAAGAGCGACCCACGTGTAAACCAAAGGAGGTTAGCAATGAGATGGTTTAAATGCTTCAGTATTTTGCTGGTTGTCTTTTTCTTCATAGCCGCTACATCCAGCTTTGCCGAAGACAAAGACAACATGAAGTGGAAGCTGGCCTGGACCACTCCGGCGACCGGGCCCACCGTGAACGAGGCCATCGACGGCGAAGTTCCGATCCCCTATCGCTTCTACAACTCGGAGGCCTGGTTCGACTTTGACGGCGACGGCAATCTCGAATTCTACGCCGAGGACCAGACCCCGTTCCGCGGCTATGTCTACGAAGCCGACGGCAACGATCACTTCGTCTACCGCTGGCACATCGATTACTTTGACAGCACCGGCAACTTGCTCGCCAACGAACGCTCCTCCCATGGCACCGACTGCGATGGCGACGGCGCCGACGAATTGATTCACATGCACACGGTTCCCATTGTCAGCACCGGACGACACATCCCGCCCATCCGGGTATTCAAACACACCGCCGGATCCGCCGAGTTCCTCCCCGATCCATGGCACTGGACCGTGGCCTGGGATGAGGTGCCCACCGGCATAGGCGACGGATCCTTCCGTCCCGAATATTACACCGATGCCGGCGACTTTGACAACGACGGCCGCGGCGAATTCGCCATCAACTTTAAACGCGATCCCCTCTACCACTTTGCCATCGTTGAGGTCACTCCGCCCCTCACGCCCGAAGGCGTCCACTTCACCGTCGAACTTATGGTCAACAAAGAAGAGTACATGAAACCCGGCATCGAATTCGGCAACGGCTACAACTCTTGCCGCATCGACGGCGAAGACCTCGACGGCGACGGCCGCGCTGAATTCTTCCTCCTCAACCGCGAAACACCGGCCGTCCTGCCTCAGGCCGACTATTACGTCGATTGCACCGGCGAAAACACCTATGAGGTCCACGGCTTCTTCAAAGACGGCCCCATCGTCATGCCGGTTCCCTACATCCGCATCGGCGAAAACTATGACTTTATCGACCTCGACCACGACGGCGTCAAAGAACTCGTCTGCTACGGCAAAGGTCTCACCGACGACGTCGGCAAAACCATGCAGCTCTGGGTCGGAAAACTCAACCCCGCTGACCCCGCCCATGTCGTCAACGCCGACAACTGGTTCCGCATCAAATCCATGGATGAAATGCTCGGCAAAGAACCCGGCGGCTATCCCAAACAGGGCGGCGGCTGGCTCGAAGTCGGCGACGCCGACAAAGACGGCTTTGCCGACATCTATTTCGGCGCCGGATCCGACGGCCTGATCATGGACGTCGAATTCGTCGGCACCGACATCGCCAATCCCGACCATTACAACTATTACCCGATCCTCTCTCTGCAGAAAGCTCTGAATGACACCATCAACGGCTACCATGCCGCCCGCTCCGCCATCGGCGACGGCGACGGCGACGGCCAAACCGACATCGTCCTTTGGAGCAAAACAGAGTGGAACACGACCGCTAAGGTCCCGCGCCCTGGCATCTATCTCATCGAATACGAAACCGGCACTTGGATCGATAAAAACAATATGGACTGGCGGCTGGCCTGGACCACTCCGGCGACCGGGCCCACCGTGAACGAGGCCATCGACGGCGAAGTTCCGATCCCCTATCGCTTCTACAACTCGGAGGCCTGGTTCGACTTTGACGGCGACGGCAATCTCGAATTCTACGCCGAGGACCAGACCCCGTTCCGCGGCTATGTCTACGAAGCCGACGGCAACGATCACTTCGTCTACCGCTGGCACATCGATTACTTTGACAGCACCGGCAACTTGCTCGCCAACGAACGCTCCTCCCATGGCACCGACTGCGATGGCGACGGCGCCGACGAATTGATTCACATGCACACGGTTCCCATTGTCAGCACCGGACGACACATCCCGCCCATCCGGGTATTCAAACACACCGCCGGATCCGCCGAGTTCCTCCCCGATCCATGGCACTGGACCGTGGCCTGGGATGAGGTGCCCACCGGCATAGGCGACGGATCCTTCCGTCCCGAATATTACACCGATGCCGGCGACTTTGACAACGACGGCCGCGGCGAATTCGCCATCAACTTTAAACGCGATCCCCTCTACCACTTTGCCATCGTTGAGGTCACTCCGCCCCTCACGCCCGAAGGCGTCCACTTCACCGTCGAACTTATGGTCAACAAAGAAGAGTACATGAAACCCGGCATCGAATTCGGCAACGGCTACAACTCTTGCCGCATCGACGGCGAAGACCTCGACGGCGACGGCCGCGCTGAATTCTTCCTCCTCAACCGCGAAACACCGGCCGTCCTGCCTCAGGCCGACTATTACGTCGATTGCACCGGCGAAAACACCTATGAGGTCCACGGCTTCTTCAAAGACGGCCCCATCGTCATGCCGGTTCCCTACATCCGCATCGGCGAAAACTATGACTTTATCGACCTCGACCACGACGGCGTCAAAGAACTCGTCTGCTACGGCAAAGGTCTCACCGACGACGTCGGCAAAACCATGCAGCTCTGGGTCGGAAAACTCAACCCCGCTGACCCCGCCCATGTCGTCAACGCCGACAACTGGTTCCGCATCAAATCCATGGATGAAATGCTCGGCAAAGAACCCGGCGGCTATCCCAAACAGGGCGGCGGCTGGCTCGAAGTCGGCGACGCCGACAAAGACGGCTTTGCCGACATCTATTTCGGCGCCGGATCCGACGGCCTGATCATGGACGTCGAATTCGTCGGCACCGACATCGCCAATCCCGACCATTACAACTATTACCCGATCCTCTCTCTGCAGAAAGCTCTGAATGACACCATCAACGGCTACCATGCCGCCCGCTCCGCCATCGGCGACGGCGACGGCGACGGCCAAACCGACATCGTCCTTTGGAGCAAAACAGAGTGGAACACGACCGCTAAGGTCCCGCGCCCTGGCATCTATCTCATCGAATACGGACCGGGCTCAACGGCCACTGCGGTTAAGGATCGTCCGGTCTCCGCTGCAACTTCGCCGGAATCCTTCACTCTGCAGCAGAATTATCCGAACCCCTTCAATCCAACGACCACCATCTCCTATTCGTTGGACAAACCCGCTGCTGTCAAACTGGACATCTACAGCATCAACGGTCAATTGATCCGGACGCTGGTGGATGCCAGACAGGCCAACGGCGAACACACCGTCGTCTGGGACGGAAAGGATGACCGCTCTCTCCGCGTTTCATCGGGCGTGTACCTCTATGTGCTGTCCGTCAACTCGGAGCGAACAGTGAAAAAGATGACCATGGTTAAATAGTTCCGCAGAGCAAGCCTTGGCAGCTGGTTCAGCTTTTAAGGCTTGGCGGATGAAAAAAACGGCAAAGCCGCTGTGCGCTGCTCAGCGGCTTCGCCGTCCACCTGTTAATGAAAAGGCTCCCAAACGAATCAGGAGCCTTTTCATTTCATCGCGGTTATTCCGACCGCGTCACTTTGCTGATAAATTTCGCCTCTCCGGGCTGCAACCCTTTGGACAAGGCGAGATAGTAGCTGAACAGCTGCAGCGGAACCACATAAAGGGCTGGAGAAAAATATTCATCCAGTTCCGGCATGCGGACCACGGGCAGACCGCTCTCCGTTGCCGCATCCGTGAACAATATCACCCGCGCTGCCGCTTCGGCAAGTTCGGCTGCCAGCCGGAGCAAGGGCTCATGGGTCCTCCCAGTCGGCGCAGAAATCACGAAAAGATTTTCCGGTTCTGCGGCCGCTTCGATGGGACCATGGCGAAACTGGCCGCCGCTCAACGCGCAGGCGTTGCTCTTGGCTAATTCGATGGCAAGGAGCGCTCCGGTCAGTGAAGCGGAGAACGCCGGTCCCCGGCCGATGCAGTAAATGTGGTGAGGCCTTTTTCGACTTTCCTCTTGCATCAAGGACTGCCAGAACGCAAGGTGCGTGCTCATATGTTGGGCCAGATCGTGAAGCTTGATAGAGTCGTCATCGGCATCCAGTTGCGGATCGGCCAATCGTCTGGCCAGCAACAGGAGCAGCACCAGAGAGCCGGTATAGGATTGAAAAGCGCCCAGGGAAGTTTCGCTGCAGTCGGATACCGATAAAGCAATATCCGCCCGATCACGCAAAGCGGTCGGCTGATCGGTCATCGTGATCCCCACGATGGTCGGCGAAATCCCACGCGTCTGCAACGCCTGAATCATGCGCACGATCTCATAAGATTCGCCCGACTGAGAGATCATGATGAGCAGGGTTCTGTCGGTGACCGAGGCCAGGCCGTAGTGCAGCAGTTCAGAGGCATCCAGCCATTGAACCGTTCTGCAGCCGCGCTCCATCAGGTACAGGCAGGCGGGGTAGGCGCTGAAAAAAGAGGTCCCCATGCCGGTAAAAACGATATTCTCATACCGATGCAGGTAGAGACCGGACAACCGCAGCGCCAGTCTGTCTCCAGCCAGGTGTTTGCGGATAAGCGTGTCGAAAACAGCCGGTTGTCGCAGGATATTTTCCAGAACGGAATCCACATTTACCTCCTTGGTAATTCGGGGCCCTTCTTTTGCCGTCGGCGGAAGGAACGCCTGCAGTCGATCGGATCCAAGGAGCGACGAAAGGCTGTCGCAATGTCCGCTGCACCATGGGCCGTTGCGGCACAATGATCTTTCTTGCTCAAGAATTTGTTGCCTTTTTGCTTCGGCGGTGCGGTCAGGTATTGCGATGCCGCCTCCGCTCTGCACAGCCCGAAAAAACAGTAAAAAGGATTGGTCTGCATTTCCTTAACGGTTTTTAAAAAGAAAAAAAGGCTTCTGTCATGGTAAAAAGAATCCAGAAAACGTTTTCAACGTTCCTCCTCTGCGGCCTGTCTGTATTGAGCTGCCGCAACAGTGAGCGGATGCCCTATTTTATCCTGGTGCCCAAAGCTTTGACCAATCCCTATTGGCTTCAGGTGCAGGATGGCATGAAAGAAGCGGCTGAAAGGCTCAAGGTAAAAGCGGAGATGATCGGCCCGGTACAGGCGGCGGATGTCTCCGCCCAAGTGCAGATCATCGAGTCCCTCCTATCGCGGCGTGTGGACGGCATCGCCATATCGCCCAATGATCCGGACGGCGTCACCTCCATCATCGATCAGGCGGTGCGAACGGGCATTCCGGTCATCACCTTTGATTCCGACGCGCCCAGAAGCCAACGGCTTTGCTACATCGGCACGGATAATTACGCGGCGGGCCGTGCGGCAGGGCGTCAGCTGATCAAAATCGCCGGCCGACACGGGCGTCATGCCATTCTCACCGGTTCCCTGGGAGCCCTGAATCTGAACGAACGCATCAAAGGATTCAGGGATGAATTGAAAGAACAAGCGGCTGAATGGCAGGAGGTGAATCTCCTGTTCTGCGATGATGCCACGGACCGTGCCCTGGACCAAATGGAGGAGCTCACCCGGGCCACCCCCTCACTGAACGCCTGGTTTGTGTGCGGAGGATGGGCGGCCGTCGCCGGAGCTGAAACGTTCCGCAATGCGCTGAATCGACGCTCGGATATTGTGGTCATCTCTTTCGACACCGTGCGTGAAGAGCTGCTGCTGGTTAAGGCCGGGTTGGTGCAGGCGCTGATCGGGCAACGGCCCCACGCTATGGGAGTCCGCAGCGTGGAGATGCTCACGAATATCGTTGTAAATAAAAAGATGCCGGATCAAGAGATCTATGATACCGGCATAGATATCGTTACCCCTGAAAACGTCGACCGTTTTCTCAGCCAGGCGAAATGAAACCAAAAGGTCTGTTATAATCATTGCGCCCAGCCCTGAAAGGGCGGTCGGGGAATGAACAGATCCGAAAATTACCGGCTTCCGGAGTGCCCATGGTGCTGCGAAATATTATTGCCCGACTGCCAAACTCCATAACCGCTGCAAACTGGATTCCAACGCCGGCGATAGTTTACGGACATCGTCTGTCAACTCGGGTTCGTTTTTCAGAACAACATAGGGCACTTTGATCCCCTGGATCGACACGTGCGAGGCACTGGGCTTGCTGACCTGCTGCCAATCCACTTCTCGGTACAAACGCTCCAATTTGGCATCCGGCAGACCATGTTCCAGAATACTGTCCGGCCGGTTGGGATTGAACCGCCGTCGGTTTTTACGCAACGATTCTTCATAACCCACATCAATATACAGAATAGCGGCCCGCTGGAGAATTTCCGGCGACAGATGGCTAAACGCGGAAGCATACCCGCCGTGCTCCGTCCCACGGGAAAATTCGATCAAGGTGGTGTACTCGTTGTGATAGTCGGCATGGTCGCGCAGCTTTTTTTGGTAATCCAGATTCATGCGTTCGATCAGCAGATCCCATTGATACGGATGAAGGAAATATCCCTCTGCGTCGGTATGCAGGCGCGGCTTTTTGAGAATTTTTTCCAAAATAGCATCCTCTTCGAACCAAATCCACAACATAGGAAAATCATCGATCTCTTCGATCACGCCGATATGAAACCGCTCCAACCGCTCGATGGCCGGCGTTTTCTTTAAAAAGTCGATGACCTCGGATTTACCGGAGGCCGGCCGTCCGAGCAGAATGAGAATGTCGAAATGATTGCGCGTCATAAGAACTCCCAAGGCTTGAAAGATTAATGTCCGCTCCGTTTTGAATCAGGGAAGGCATGCCATATTTTTATTGAGAGCGCAAGACCGAGGACGGCGAAAGGGACCAGGAACGGCGGCCAGTAACTCCAGTTCTGCGAGGTCAGAAAGCCCAGACTCATCGACTGGATGCCGGTGCCCAGATAGACGAAACCGTCGATCAATCCGACCGCCGTAGCCGCAGCGCGGCGTCCGCCGAAATCCATAGTCGAAGTACCGGATAGCATGCCGTGTACGCCGATGACGCACAGAGACATCAAGACGACGATCAATCCCAGGGCAAGTGCCCGGGTATCTGTATCCGCACCGTGCAGGCGGCCGAGGTTTCTGATTTGAATCTGAATGTTCTCCTGTTTGTTCTGATACGGATTAAACCGCTGATATTCGGCGACCACCAGATTGCCGATCTGCGCGGCTGCCATCTTTTTACCATTCGAGTGCGTGAGGCGCCAGTCGTTCTCCTGCGCAGAAACCGAGATGCCGTAGCCCTGGTCTCGCAACGTCTTTTCGATCATCCCTCGATCGACCTGATGCGTCTGGAACCGTTTGATCTGCTCAGGTTGCAGGGTCAGTGTCATGCCCTGTTTCACCGCGTTAGAGGTAGAGTGGACGAACGGCCACATGACCAGGGTACTGATCAACATCAGCGCATAAAGCAGCGCTGCCACCGGCCCGCGCCGTGAGCCGAACACCTTGTCGGAAACCCAACCGGCGAACATGCCGCCGAACACGCCGGCGAGCATCAACAGCAATCCCCAATTTTTAGTAATAAAGAAACCGAGGCCATAGCCCATGTCCGCCGCAAAGATCAGATACCAGTGCATGATGCCGTTGCGCAGCACGCCGGAACAGAGCTCGATAAAGGCGATGGTGAGCAAAATTTTGCTGGTCAGCACCCGTTTGATGATCTGCCCGGTTTTGAGCGGCTGTTCCGCCTCATCGCTGCCCGCATCCCCGGTGTTAAAATCAGCAAAGCCGGCCTGCGACGGCCGGTCCCGCAGGACAAAAAGGTCGAGCAGAAAAAAAACACCGAGAAGCACCGCAGGGACGAAGAACACCCACCACGTTTGATCAAGGGCGGCGTTGTCCATGGCCAGTAGGGAACGCAAAAGCCGCTGCACGAAATTCAAGTTTTGCGGATTGACCACCGTGGCGTCCACGATCATCTGTCCCCAGTCAAAGGCAAAGTACAATCCCAGGGAGATGAGAATGCCAAAGATGCCGCCGAACACGCCCCGTTCGCGGATATGAAACCAGCTGGCATTGACCTTGACAATCGCCACAGCGCCAAAACTTTGAAAATACATATTCAGGCTGTAGAGCAGTGAGAACCACAACACCAGATTGAACCGGGCGTTCGCGGTTAAAAGATAAAAGGTCAGCAGTCCCATAAGCAGGTTCATGGCCGCGGCGCCGGCGGCGCTGAGCAAAATCGCCCGTTTGCCTCCGATGCGGTCGGTCAAAGGCCCATTCAGCAAAAAGGCGAAAGCGTAGGTCAAGGTGCCGGCGCCGAAGATGACGCCGAAATCGGCCTTGCTCATCAATTCGCCCAACGCGTTTTTCGAAACCGTGAGATTGTATCGGGCCATGTATAAAAAGGCGTAGGTGAGGCCCAGTGGAAACCAGTTAAGAAATCGTCGAATGCGAAAGCGACTACTGTGCTGCGGTTTATCGTTTTCAGAAGGGGGCATTGCATCTCCTCGAATGATTTCGATAATATAGCCAATGAAAAGATACATTTCAAGAAAATATACTGACAGCGATCACTTCCTACACCTTCGATAAGATGCGGTTGGCGAGTCGAAAGGGATAAGTAGGGATTTCATCAGCAGAAGAGAACCACGCTTTGCGCGATTCGAATGAAGGCCCTTAGTATATCCAGATTTGATAAGGGTCCGGCCGGCTGGGGGGATTGAAAACACTGTCGGCGTTCAGCCGATTAAACAGCGACGGTCCGATAAAGAGTGGTTGCAAGGTGCAAGAGGTGCGCGGTGATGCGGTTTTTGATTATAAATCGCGCCTGACGAGTTATGCTCTCCAGCGAGCGACTTGCCGAATAATCTGCGGCTGCAGGTCTTCCTCAGCCTCCAAACAGAGCAAAATCCCTTCAGGCTTCATGGCCTCCATAAACGGCGCCAGTTCATCCAGGGCGATGTCCACCACCAGCGATTTACCCGCCTGCTGGATCATTTGCAAATCCCGAATCCACTGCATAATGGGCTGATCATCCCCAACGCCTTGCACATATTGAATGCCGTTGATCTGCGGAATTTCAAGCAGGCGGGGCAGATTTTTCGCCACGCCCTTGCCGTCCACATGAAAGATGTTATGCGTCATACGTTTGACTTCCGCTTGCGTGACCGGAAGGCAGAACTCTTCGAATTGTTGTTTGGAGAGTAAGGAGGCAAAATCGCAACTGGGGATGTGCATTTTGCCGAAAGACGGGATGCCCATCCAGGTTACGCTGGGTTGGCCGTGCGCTTTCAGTATGGCATCGAAATGATCATAAACCGTCTGGAACTCGCCCGCCGCCTTGGCGATCAACGCTTTGGCCTCCTGAGGAGACTCTAACAGATCCACACAGAACTGCTGGGGATCGCGCCAAGCCGCAGCGCAGTCAACGCCGCCGTGCAGATCGGTATAGCCGACGAGAAAACGACCGCGGCAGTGTGAGAGCGCCAAATAGGTCATCTCCTCCAGCTTTTTAAAATAGCGATTCTCCTTGTCGAGCTGCAAACGATCTGCATCACTCCATTGCAGCACCGACGGTTTGTAATAGCTGGTCACCTCCTGAAAGATCAATTCGCCGCCGAACAGGACTGAAAAAATCTCCGGGCCGAGGTTGGGCCAATATACCGGGAATGTTTCAGCGAGAAACTTGCGATGGGCGATCGATGCGAGAAAAAATTCCAATTGAAATTCGGCATCCATCCACTTGGCCTCCAAGTCCGGCCAGCTGCGGCCTCGCAGCGTCGATGCGGCGTTATACTCGGCGTTGTGCGCGGAAAACCGAATCGGCGGCCGGTCGATGATCTCCTGTTCATACCAGGCCAGGATTCGTTGCATGCACTGATCAAAATCAGGCTTGGTTTCTAATTCGATGGATCTAAAGGGTTCGTTCATTGCAGCATTCCGGATTTGAGTTTTTTATTAAGGGATGATGATGCGAATCAAAGCGTTTATTGATCAGACGCGCCAGCGGACTATTGTGTGCCGACCTACTCGATGACCGCGATACCTACCACCAGCAATAGCAGGCCGACGAGCATCAGTGTTGATGGTTTGCCGGTGGCTCCCTTCCATTCGCCGACGACCAAGTCGACTACATTGCCGCTAAGCACGGCCGTGCTTTGAATCGCCGGCCAGCCGATGCTGATGTCCAGATGGCCTAGATTCATTACCGCCATGCCTTAGACGGCCAAGCCTATCGGTCTGGCCAAATCTTCGGGATGATAGATCAGGATCGGCAACAGAGAACCCAGGGCATTGTTCATGCCGAGCATGATGGCGGCGCCCAACGCCGACCCCATCCATTTCAGACCATGACCAAAGAAGACATTGGCTACGCCCCACCCGGCGCCGAAGGAAAAAACCGTCGCTGAAACAGAGAGGGGAACTGCTGAATACACGGTCATCAGCTCGGGAATGGTGTCCAAAGCCAGAAGCAACGGAAGGGCAAAAGTGCCCCAGATGGAATACAATAACCAGGAATTTTCCCACTGCCAGATTTTCACTTTTTTCACTGGCAGGGCGAAAGTTCCTAAAAGCACTCCGGAGAACATTCCAAGGAACAAGCCCAGAGTCGGATGAGTGGAAGGCATGCAGCTCCTCTTGGGGTGGATTTTACACCGAGCCTACTTGCAAGGCGCTAGAGCGGGTTTTCAATGGCGCTGAAGCCGCCGGCCTAAACCGGCGGCTTGGCGCCGACAGCAGAGAAAATTTTCCTTATTTGACCAAAACCATTTTTTTCTGTAGAACGCTTTGATCTGTGATCAAACGATAAAAATAAACCCCGCCGGCCAGTTGGCCCGCGTCGAAGCAGGCGGAATATCGTCCTCCAGGTTGCACTTTATCGACCAGCGTGGTCACCCATTGACCGTTCACCGAGTACACTTGGAGACGAACTCTTCCGGCTGCCGGCACCTCGTAGACGATGTCGGTGGTCGGATTAAAGGGATTGGGATAGTTCTGGCACAGCGTGAAATTCTCAGGGGCGGTTGAGCTCTGTCGTTTCACCGCAGTGGAACCGGCGCCTTCGGTCAGCTTAAGCAATTGATTGACAGCCACCCCGGTGTAGACATCCTTGGCGCCGCTGGGCCAGAGGATGATCAGGGAGTCGACCACGGTCTTTTTGGCAAGCCCGAAATGGCAATCAGTGGGCGGGCCGCACAGATAACCGGAGCCCATGCACACCTCCCTCATCTGTCGCAGATCGCCGGACTTGGCGACGACGCGGGCGCCGATCGCATTCCGGTTGCTGGTCACACCGGTCAGGCGCACCTCCAGCCAGTTGTTGGTGTTGCCGCCGTTGTTCTGCATGAGATACGGCTTGGTTCCGTCGCCGCCGGGAAGGAAAAGATCCAAGTCGCCGTCCGCATCCCAGTCGGCAAACGTTTCGCCGCCGCGATCATTGATATCCATCATGCCCCAGCCGCCGGGAGCGGGGGTTTTTGCCAGACCGACGGCATCGACGACATCCACAAAGACGTCATTGCCGTCATTGCGAAACATGATGTCCACCTTGGATCCGTCCAGTAGATGCAGATCCAGGTCGCCGTCATTGTCGTAATCGCCCCAGGCCCCGCCACGGATCTCCTTGCCGTCAATCCGAGCGGAAGGCACTTCAACAAAACGCCCGTTATCGTTGCGCCAAAGTTCACAGGTGTCTACCTCCGGCATATCCGCGGTCAGGCATCTCGTGACATAGAAATCCAGGTCGCCGTCGTTGTCGTAATCAGCCCAGAGTCCGGCACGACAACTGCCAACCGATTGATCCAGCCCCACGCTTTCGGAAATTTCCGTAAAAATCCCATCTCCCTCATTGCGATACATAAACAGCGGCCACGTCGCCATCGTTGGGGTCAGCAGATCTTGATCGCCGTCGTTGTCGTAATCGGCCCAAGCCCCACAGGCGATGCTCATGCCCATCATAGAAAAGATCCCCGAAGACTCTGTGACGTCCTCAAAGGTCAATGGGCCTCCCGGCGCCATGGTGTTTTTATAAAGCAGTGAGGGCGTATACGCGGTTGAAGATATTCCGGCTAAAAAGATATCCAGAAGGCCGTCGTTGTTAAAATCAGCAAGGTTGGCGCAATAATAGGCTTCGTTCAAATGAGCGATGCCGACGGTCTCGCTGACGTCTATAAAAGTCAAGGAACCGGTTTCTTTCAGCTGATTGAGACAGAGATGAGTTTGCTGCAGGTCTCTGATAGCCATGATGTCCTGATCGCCGTCATTGTCGATGTCCACGATCAGAACGCTGCGCGGGCCCGCGGTACGGAGAAAAACCCCGGCCAGGGTGTCCCCGCGCAGGAATTTGCCCGATCCGTTCAGATCGTTGATCATCAGATCATTTCCCATTTGCGAGCCCTGAGACGTATAGACGTCCAGATCGCCGTCGTTGTCGATGTCGCCCCACGCGGCGCAGTTCGGGTACACCTGAAAGGCTGTCCCGATAGTCGGCGTGACGTTGGTAAACGTCGCCTGCGCGGTTGCAAATCCGGCCATGGCCCAGAGGACCGCGGCTGACAAAGCGACGGCGCATATTCTCAAATTGATTTTCATGACATCTCCTTTGCTTTAGTGGACCGCCAACTGATTAAGGATATCTACTATAAAGATCTTCACATAACACAGAGAGGCCGCACCATGATAAATTTCCGCATTCCGATTGTCAGGACTTAAAATGATCCCGTGCCGAGCAGAGGATTTTAAATCCGTCGTAGAGGCCAAAACGATCGCAGATCCCAGCGGCGAAACAGTCCTACAGGCAATATAGTAGATTCCATAGATAAAAACAATACGAGGATCTTTGAACTCGTAGCTTTCGTACATGGACGACGGCGCCAGAGCGGATCGGCCTTTGAGCTGAAAATAAACGCCGTTTTTGCTGCGCGCCAAGCGGATGTGCGACAGGGAACTCGAATGCTGCTCACCCCGAATTCTGACGAAACGCGGGTCTGAGAAATCGCATTCCGGGTCCTCGTTGCGAAAGGCTTTAACGGTCACCTGGCTGAGGTGATCGTCCTATACCGGCGCCGACACGAATTCATGAGACCGGGGGAAGGCCTTTTTCTCCACCTGAACAGAAAGAGCGCCTGGCTCGATGTCGAATCTCGCCGGCGTTAAAGACGCGCACCTTGGCGAATGCGTTCACGGCTTCAGGCCCAGCAAGAAAGTTATTGCTTCGTCCGTTTATTCTTTTTGGCTTTCCACAGACAAATGCCCCCTGCGGCGATCAGCAGGGCGGCTGCAATAAGATTAATCAGCACGCCGTGCATCAGGGGCACGCGCGGCGAGGCTTGGACAAAAAAGGTCGACACCAAAACCACAGCGCCGAACAGCAGCCAAAAAAGGCCGATGACGTTCAGTGGATTAAATTGCTTTTCAGTTTGGGAGGATGTCGTCTGGGTTTCCATTTTATACTCTCACCGGGTCAAGTGATCAACCGTTAAAAATAGAGATAGAGGCCAATTTGAACCGACATGATCAAAGTAATCCAGATACGCAGATCACGCCACAGTCGTTGGTCCGGCGCATCCTGAAAAATAAATTTTTTCGGCCGACGCCAGGCCCACAGGGTTACTCCGACGAACGTCAGGACAGCGATGATTTTAGGCCAATACAAAGGCGCCTCTTTGAGCCATTCCACCATAGAACCGTTCTCCGTTGTTTAAGTGATTAACTCGCCTCGTGTTTTTTCATGACCAGGCCGTACACCAGGTTCTCTAACTTTTCCAGAGGTTCCGGTCTGGTCAACAGGCTGACGACCACGTTGACCAGCATCGCGGTCAAGAACGAAATCCACGCTATATCGAGAAACTTCCAATGCCTGATAAAGAATAAAAAGCTTGCCAACGCCACGCCGCCCAGCAAGCCGAACAGCCCGCCCCAACGCGTAGCCCGTTTCCAATAGATGCCGAGAAGAGTAATGGCAAAGGTCGGTCCCTGAAAAAGCGAAAGCATGGTGCTGCCGGCGACGAAAATGCCCGGAAATAGCTTGGTCAGCGGCGCCAAGATCACCGCCAGGATGATAAAGACCAGGGTCATGATCCGCCCCATTTTGAGATAGTGCTCGCTGGAGGCATTTTTCACCAGCAGACGTTGATAGATGTCTCTGGTCAGCAGGGTGGCGGTTGAATTGAGGATGGAATCCACGCTCGATATCAAGGCGGCCATAAATGCGGCGAAAACGAGTCCCGCCAGCCCCGTGGGCAAGAGGTTCTTGATCAGCCATGGCAACGATTTATCCGCATTTTCGCCCAACAGATCCGGGTTGAGCGCCAGTGCGATAAATCCAGGCAGTACGGTGATAAGAGGAATGAGCATTTTCGGGAACATTGCAAAGATCATTCCGGCTTTAGCGTCCCAGGCGCTGCGCGCGCCCAGGGTACGCTGAATCATGGCCTGGTTGCAGCACCACCAGGCCGGCGACATGACAAACGCCAGCCCGAGAATAATTCCGGTCCAGGGATAGGTATCATGTTCAATGGGCAGAAACAGGTTAAAATGCAATGGATGTGCTGCGGTAATCTTGGCCACCATGGGCTCCCAGCCTCCCACCGCCCATAATCCCAGCGCCGAAAGACAGATGCCCCCGATAAACATGACGAGCGTCTGCACCACATCCGTCATCGCGATGGCCGCCAACCCGCCCGTGATGGTATAGACGCCGACGATAGTCGCAGTGGCAATGATAGCCACCCATATCGGCAACCCCAAATACTCGGAGAGCATGAGACCGCTGGTCCAAAATAGAACGCCGAGAAAGAAAATAAACCACAGAATCCAGAGTGCGGCCAGAATGATGCGCACCGCCAGGTTATAACGCCGGCCGAGAAATTCCGGCACCGTGTAAACGCCGGCCCTCCAGTAATAGGGGATAAACAGCAACGCGGACACCACCATGGCCGGCAATGCGCCGATCCATTCAAAATGCGCCTGAACGATGCCGAATCGGTAAGCCCCGCCTGCCGCGCCGACAAAATCAGTGGCGCCGATCTGGGTGCCGATGATGGACAGGCTGATCACCCACCATGGCAGCATTCTGCCTGCCAGAAAAAAATCTTCATCGGACTTGATATATCGCTTAAAATATAATCCGAAAGCGGGCAAAGCGATCAGGTAGAAAACAACGATTACAAGATCAATTCCATGCATCTTTGTTATCCTTTTCCGTTAGCGTGAAATCCATTCCGTTTTCATCCTCCTGTTCAACCGATCAGACCGGCCATCGGCCACAGGGCGTTCTGTTCACTCATGCCGATCAAAGTCATTTGGCGCAGCGAAACCCAAATGACGGATGCTGATAGAGCGGATCCTGAAAAGAGCGCAGGCTGGTGCGCAGATTGATCGAGGGCGAATCCCACGCTCCGCCGCGCAGAACACGGTAGCCCTTCGCAGCTGCATCCTCACGGCCGTCTGTCGCCTGATAGGGATAAGGTCGATACAGGCTGCTGCACCACTCCCACACGTTGCCGGCCATATCCGCGCATCCATAGGGGCTGTCGCCCAGCGGACTGTAGCTGCCCACCCGGGTCAAGTATCCCAATCGATCATCATAATTGCTGTACCAACGCGTCGGCGCCGCTTCGCCCCATGGATACAAGGCGGCGTTCGTGCCCCTGGCCGCCTTTTCCCACTCGGCTTCCGTGGGCAAACGCTTGCCGTAAAAGCGGGCGAATGCAAAGGCCCCATGCCAGGTGACGAATCGCGCCGGCGTGTTCGCCTCGTGACGCTCCACCTCAAATCGTCCATCTACATAGAGAATCGGACAGCCCACATTGCGCCCCTCCCGGTAGATCGGGTAGAGATAGATGAGAGTGACTCCGTCTTTGCTCACCGCTGTGTACGCAGGGTGGCGCACGACCGTTGGATGCAGCTGGTTGAGAAAGTCGGCAAACTGCGCATTGGTGACCTCATAGCGATCCATCCAAAAGGCTTCGAGATGAATCGTATGAACCGGCCGCTCGTCCGAAGCGCCGTCCTGACTGCCCATGGTGAAATTCCCGGCCGGGATCTGCAGCATCGTTGGAGTTATCGGAACATCCAGATAGACAGCGACATCCCGATCGCCGCCGTCGGAGCGAAAACCGACGATCCCGGTGTATTCGCCCGCAGCCAAGCCGGCGCGGGACAGCGTAATATGTACTTGACGCTGCTCTGCCGCAGCCAAAACGCCCTGGCTCGGGTTGGCTTGAAGCCACGGCTGCACCGGTTCGGCCTGCCAGTGCAGGTCCACCGCCCCCTTGTTTTCCAGGGTGAGGACTCGTTCACTCTCGGTATAGCTGTAATCCAGAGCATCGTGAGAGACCTGCAGAATCGCCACCGGCGCCACCTCAACAACAATTTTTCCTATGGCGGTCTCGGTGCCGTCATCCACCTTGACTTGGCATTCGTACCGACCCAGGGCGTCCGGAGCTTGCCAGAGAGCATATTTGCGATCCGTCCCTTGCAAAAAGACCCCTGCGGAAGCACTCCACGCATACCGCAAAGCATCGTTATCTTGATCGATCGCCTGAACCAACAGCGTCGTTGTCTGACGCCGGCCGATCAGAGGCGGCGTGGCAGACAGCGCGACGATCTCCGGCGGCGTATTGGAACCGCCCGATACAAAAGTCGGCTCATCACTGGAACACCTGAACAGAGCGGCTGTGCATGAAAGCCAAAAAAGGAAAAGAATATTGCGTTTCATCAAGATCATTCACTTTCGTCTATCAGCCCAACTGATCGACTAATCCTCGGACTATGCCGGCCCATGCGCTGAAACGTTCCGGCTGATTCCTGCAGGTGTGGGTGTCTTTCAAAATGATCTCCAACACACACCCCTGCGCAGCCGCCAGCGTCCGTCGAATGTATTCATTGACGAACGTTTCGTCAAAATGGTCATTGGCCAGGTAGGATGGATTCGGTTTCCAGGAAAAAATGTAGCGATCTCCGATAAGCTCCGCACATTTTTCCACATCCGCCCAGGGCGAGATGGAGATGCGCCGCAGATGTGGAATTTGAAAAACATAGGGTAATTTGTTCGTCAGATCATCACAACAACCGTAACCGTTCAAGCCAAAGCTGCGCAACGATCGCATCTCGTATTGCATGACAAACTCATAATGCATTTCCGGCGAAACGCCGGCCATTTCCTGCGACTGCGCGCTGGCCCAAACATCCTGCAGCCGGACGCGATCTGGATTGAAACCTTCCTGAGGAAGTTCATCGGTAAAACCGAGCCCTCCGGAGCTGTGGTAGGTGCTGTCGTTGTTCAATGAGAGCAGGTTCAGCTCCAAATATTGGTCCACGAGCTTTTGATAGCCCTGCTCCATGAACGTCATGGCATCGTGGAGCATGGCCGGCTCTTCATACATATCCATCATCACGCGGGTCAAGCCGCGCAATTTGGTATACAGCGGCGTGTAGCAAAAGGAGAGCGCTCCGGTTCCTCTTAGCTCGACGTGCAGAATGTCGCCGAACAGATCGCCGGCATCCTGATAGGCCTGCCGGCTCGCCTTTTCGTCATAGAAAAGTTGCGGGGTTCGGAGCTTTTTCAGATCAGAGGGAACGTTGATAAGCGGCTCATAGCGGTAGCCGGTCTCCTTTCGTCCGACCTTTTCTTTTTCATCCAACATGATCCGCCGGGGTTCCAATCCCCAGCCGCTGTCCGTGATGCTTTTGGTGACGATCCAATTTCCTTCCAACACGCTGTCATCATCGATCCGTTCATGCATAAACAGCCTGCGCCGCAGTTCCCATTCAATGCATCGAGCCTGCTCGTCCGTGCATTGCAAAACCGAAACCGGCAGTAGTTCTCTCCAGCTGCCTTCGGGAAAAATCAACAAAAGCGGCCGGCGGCTTCGCAACTGGTTATGAGCGGTCCACTGCTTTTTCCGCAGTTCATACATCGGATTTTGCGATGCGTCACGCACCCGTTTCGCCAGCTCCCGCAGAATGGCGCGGTCGTGAGGCGAAACGCGATAAGTTATGCGTGATTCATCATAGGGATTGTAACTGAATTCTCTGATATATTTATTGTTCATATGATCGCATCGACTGGGTGATCGGCGTTCCCTATTGATCGTTCATTCGCTTCATCGTTCTGCCGACATCTTATTTTAATAAAATCAGTTTTATCATCTTCTGCTCATGGCCAGCTGCCGTCAGCAGGCAAAAATAAACTCCGCTTGCCGCCTGATCCGCATTCCACTCTATGCGGCTCTTTCCAGCCGGTCGTCGTTCTGAAACCAAAGTGATCATTTTTTCCCCCCTGGTATTGAATATGGCCAATTCGACATGACTCTCGACAGCCAATTGATAACTGATGATCGTTTTAGAGTTAAACGGATTGGGATAATTCTGCATCAAGCGGTAATCTGAAATAAGGGATAAATTTTTTCCGGCGGCGACGGACGAATTGATCGCCATCGGCGTGGGAATGACCGGATCCCCTCCACCGACTTGGATAGCCCACGGGCTGAAAGTAAGAAAGCTATTCGGACCGTCAGGAGGCGAATAGATGCGCAGAGCCTCGGTATTCGAGTTTACCGAGATCACATTTCCTGCTGCATCGACGGCCACATCACGCTGATTATAACCGCGATCTGTCGCTGTGCCCAAATCCTGAACCAGGGTGTCCCCATTTTCGATATAGACATTGACCGAAGTATCAAAGCCATCGCTGAAAGCTCCGGTATCTGTAGAAAACTGAAGTATCTGATAAATAGGTCCACCGGCCTCGCGCGAATTCGCGCCTCGACGCGCTACATAGACTCGCTTGCGGGGTTCGTCAATATCTATACCCACAAAATTTGCGGCGGGAGCGCCGGGAGAAGTTAATTGTGAAAACCCAACGGCTCTGGGCAGCAGACCGACCGGCTTGAAATCGCTTGGAGGCAATGTGGTCACCGGAACATGCCAGACCTCCTGCGGAGGATCTACTGATAGATCCCACTTGCTCAATCCGTAGGTATGATTCGCCAGAGCTTTTTCTGAGGTCTCATTTTGTACAACATACAGATATCCTTTGGAATCAAAATCAACGTCAAAGGGACGGGCGAGAACATTTTCCAGCACCGGTTCAGGTTGGCCTGCGTATGGACCGTTCAACTCGCCCAGGCGATATCTTCTTAGGACACTTTTAGTGTTTGGGGATAAAGTCTGTGGATCAAAATCCACCGACTCGCCGATTTGTTCACAGGCATAGAGTGTTCTTGCCGTACCGACGCCTACCACTGCAGAACGTGAAACAGCGCCGTGATTGGTCAAGCTGTGCACAGGTAGGATTTCTTGAACGCTGGCCGCGCTATATAGACCGTCGCCGCAAACCACACCGCCCTCTTTTCCGGTTGCCCCCAACACAGAAAGATAGATACGATCATCCGGACCGACGTAAACACCGACCGGAGAATTGCCGCCAAAGGGAATCCAACTGATCACCGAGTTGCCGCTCGCATAACTGGCAGATTGGCGGAATCCATAATAAAAGGCGAAGGAGGTGAAAAGATAAAGTCCTCGTTCGGTGTAAATGGCCTCAAGATTGCTCGAAGTTCCACCGGAGCGCTCACAGACATAGATCATGCCGAAATAGGGACTGGTCTGCCGACGATTCGCAGCCACTCCCGCACAGCTCCAGAACCAGTTATCGGGGGCTTTCTCCAAACTGATCAATTCCCAAGTATGGTGACCGATGTCGTCCTTAGCCAGGATTTCAATGGTATAAATTCCATTACCCGCCATCGTCCTATTATCCAGCGTGCCGTCCCAATTTATCGTATTGGGCCCTTGGAAGCTGCCGTTCTCGTCTTTGGCGATTCGAATCGTTTTAACGACCACGTCGTTCTGTTTGATCGCGATCTCTACAAAAGTAGCCCATTCATTCAAATTGTAAGAAATGGCAGCCGGAAAATGACCGTCAAATTTCACCTCCACCAGCGACGCGAAAATATTAGCCAGTGCACTGGTCGATAACATGAGGAGAAACTCAAACAAACAGATCAAAGAAATCTTTGATTTCATTTCGACCTCCTCGCTTGAATTCGACGCCATACCGAATAAATAGGGCAACAACTTTTAATCGTTCTGCAAACCCTCAACGTGCTTCAGCGTATTTGCAGTTCAGCCAGCACCGGCATGTGATCCGAGGGAAAACGGCCGTCAAAGCTGTCGGACAGGGTGCCGTGCAGGAGCACGGAAACGGAATTCTTGATGAAAACGTAATCAATGGTCTGGTTATTGGGCAGATTGGCGGCAATGAATCGCGTCGTCGTTCCATCGGGACCATGATGCGGGTATTCGGCAACGTGTTCCGAATCGATCAATTTCGTCGACGGATCGTTGGACAGTCCACTGACGATGATCTGATAGGGTTCGGAGTCCGGACTGGAGTTAAAATCACCGGTGACGACCACCGGATCAGAGCCGGCGATCTCTTGAATCCGGCGCAGCAGCAGAAGAGCGCTTTCCCGTCTGGCGACCTCCCCCCGGTGGTCAAAATGGGTATTGAACAGGTAGAAGGTTTTTCCGCTGCGAATGTCTTTGAATCGGCCCCAGGTGACGACCCGATAGCACATGGCATCCCACCCCTTGCTCGGCGACTCCGGCGTTTCCGACAGCCAGAAAGTGGCTTGTTTTAAAACTTGCAGGCGATCCTTGCGGTAGAAAACCGCCATATATTCACCCGCCTCCCGGCCGTCATCGCGGCCGACGCCGAACCACTGATACTCGGGCAGCAGCGTGGTCAGATCATCGACCTGATCTTTCAACGCCTCCTGCAGGCCGGCGATGTCCGCTCTATGAAATCGGATCATGCTGGCGGCGATCTCTTTGCGATGGGGCCATTGGTTGGCGCCGTCATCCGGCGTATTCAGGCGGATATTGAACGTCATCACGCGAAGATTCGACCCCCTGACGCCGGAAGCATCGCTTTGATTGATCCCTTTGCCGACGCAAAAAAGAGTGGCGGTAAGGCTCACTAAACCAACTGCCATCATCCGCTTGAACATGATCTTTTCCTCGTATTTCTTGGCGTTAAATTTCATACAGCAATCGCCCGGTATGGGGATCCTGGCCATATCGTTCGCAGAGCGCGATCAGCACATCCTGATGGGTGATGCCCACGTTCATGACCGTGTCGTTGCCGCCGTAATAGATAAAGATGGAGCCATCCTCGCGGCCGAGCGCACCGCAACAAAAGACAACGTTGGGGACATGAATATAATCCTGTTCCTCCAGTCGACAATCGGCGCGGGACGGAAACAGGATGGGAATGCTGGACATTTTGACTTTTCGCGGATCCTCCAGGTCGTGCAGCGCAACGCCCAGAACATAGGGATTGCCGTCCATAGTGGTACGCACGCCGTGAAAAATATTCAACCACCCCTTGGCGGTTTTGATCGGCGGTGCGCAGGGTCCGATCTTGTTGGAGAAGGCGCTGGGGCCGAAACCGGTCTGCATCACCGGTTGTTCTTCCAGGGTCCAGGCGTTCTGTTTCCAATCGGCGCTGAACCCGATGCGGATCTGCGTGTACTTGCCGCCGGTCTCATTGGCGCTGACATCATTGGGCCGGAACAGCGCGACATAGCGGCCGTTGATCGGTTCCGGGAACAACACGACATTGCGCATATCCAAATCCATCACCGGGCCCCGCCGGATGAAGGAAACAAAATCGCGCGTGGTGATCAATGACACACGCACCCGGTCCTCCACCATGGCGTGATAGGCGCTGTAGGTGATGGCGTATTCATCGCCGAATTTGGTGATGCGCGGGTCTTCCAGACCGCCGGCCTCATTCTCAATCAGCGCATCCACGTCCACCCCCTCGGCGAACTGGTCCGAACGGGTCGCCGGCTTCAAGAGCGGACCGGAGGAAAACCGCCACTCCTCAAGGCCGTTTTTACTTTTGGCCATGCCAAGAATGCTGAGACCGCAGCGGAGATGCGAACGAAACAGCATCACGGCCTCTCCGTTCAACCTGGCGACGCCGGCGTTATGGACGGTTTTAATCTGATGGCCGGGATCGGTCCAACGTTGATTTACCTGCGTCGCGGTGATGATCGGGTTGCCGGCGTAGCGCGCCACCGGATTGTTCAAATTCAAGGCCACGGATGAGCCGTTGCCTAACTCCACCGTGCGGTTTACGAGATCAGCCATATTCCTCCTCCATAAAAAGGCGATTCCTGTCTTGTTTTTTTCCCATCAACCGATGACCGATCACTCCCATTGGTACCCGGGCGGCACTTCCTCCGCCATAGCCGGACCATAGTCGACCCCCAGGATCTTTAATCGAGGATAGGTACTTTTTAGGATTTCATAAAAAACATCAAAAGGTCGTCGAGCCCCTCGTCGCCACATCTGATCGGCCAACGAATAAATGCGAGGGAATACACGCTGATCGATCATATGCATTCTCACATGCCAATCGGTCCAAAGGCAACAGGCCATGCCGAGCACCAGGCGATCCGGATCGGACAAATCCGATGGATTTTTTTCATAGGTTGTTTTTAGATCAAAGGTTCGTGAACGATCATACTGGGACCAGGGCGCCACTGGATAATTTAAATAACAATAGGCATTGGTGCCGCAGATGACCGAATGTCCACGCCTCAGGGCATTCCGGTAAGCCAGATCACCGTGAGCGCGCGAATTCCACCAAAAAACGACAACATTATCAGGCAACGGTTCTCCATCCTGAAGGACCACATCCTCCCAAAAAATCGCTTTTTTCCCTTTGCGCCGAAGATAATCGGCCAGGCGCTTGGCAAAGTAGCGTTGCAGACCGTTTGAATCCTTCAACCCCTCTTCCTTGATTTTCTTCTGACACGCAGGGCATTTGTCCCAGTTATCCTTCGGCGCTTCATCGCCGCCGAGATGGACATAGTCGCCGGGAAACAGCGCGCAAATTTCATCCAGCACCTGCTGTAAAAATTGATAGTTTTCTTCCTTGCCGGCGCAGATGAGATTCGGCGAAAACCCCATGACCGATTCCGGGGGTTGTGCGAAACAGGAGAGCTCCGGATACGCGATGAGCGCGGCTTCGCAATGCCCTGGAACATCTATTTCCGGTACAACGGCGATAAAGCGCTCTGCCGCATAAGCGACGATCTCCCTGATATCTTCGCAGCTGTAATATCCCTGCTGTTCTTCTCCTTGGGCAACGCGGGAGCCGATCTGGGTCAGTCCGGGATACCGGTTGATCTGGACTCTCCATCCCTGTCCTTCGGTCAAATGCCAGTGAAAAACATTGAGCTTGAGCATGGCAAGGAGATCCAGATACCTCTTGATAAAATCGACCGATTGGAACTGACGTCCCGAGTCCAACATGAAACTGCGCCAGCCGTATTTGGGCGCATCGAAAATTTCCAGACAAGGGACTTGCCAAAGGACATGGTCCACCGTCGTGGAGCTGTATATTTCAGGGGGCAACAGCTGCAAAAAGGTCTGAACGCCATAGAAATGACCGGATGGCGCATTGGCGCAAATTTCCACTCGCTCCGGCGTGACTTTCAGACAATAGGCTTCACCCACCAGGTCCGACCGTTTTTCGTCGGTAGTAAAAAGTATAGCGTTTTGTCCTCTTTCCTCGGACCAGTGCAAATGCATCCCTGCCGCCTTCTCGAATCGCGCCTGCAGGTGCCAAGCGGCCGCCCTTTCCCTGTCCGCCGCACACAGGGCTGTAGTGGGTTTGACGATGAAACAGCCCGCTGTCCTTTTCACCGTCTGTGGGATCGGAATAACAGCAAACTCAGCGGCAGAATGCATGCTTCGAGAACAGGACAGGCCCGATCCCATCAGGACGACCAGGCTGATAAGGCCTGGCACAAAGGGACAAAACCTGACAGCTTCGCTTGGGGCTCTGATTGCAGTCGTTAGACTAATTTCTCCTCCTTGAGCTTTTTATAAAACCGCTGCAGCACGTAAAACGCTTTCTTACGCTCGCCCTGGAACGAGATCACCCCTTTGCGGTTCCAATCGTCCTGGATGCCGGGGAGCACGCGCTTGGGGGAGCGAAAATCCTTTAAAATCCAGGGGGAGGCGCCGCGCAAAAATGGCACGCGGGCGTACATGGCCAGTTGCTTTTTATAAGAATATTCCTGAAATTCCTCGGTCCAGCGCGTGTTGCGGTCGCCGTGGTAGCCGGCCAGACCGTCGGCGCCGAACTCACTGACGATGTGCGGCTTGTTTTTATAGATGGTGTCGAACATCACATTGTCGCAGTGGTCAGGCAACGCGTCGTACCAGCCGATGTAGCGGTTGAAACTGACGACATCCAGTTGCTCTCCCATGGTATCCCGCATGGTGAATTGGGTTTGCGTGTTGGTGAACACGGTCGCATGGCCGATATGCAGGGCGGCGGTGGTGAGGCGCGTGGGATCCATGCGCTTGGCCAGCTGCACCAGTTCCAGCAGAAAACGGTCGCGCTCTTTGAGATCAGACGGGGTTTCATTTGAAACAGACCAGAGAACGACCGACGCCTTGTTTTTATCGCGGCTGATCATCTCCGCCAGCTGATTTTTCGCATTCTCCCGCGTTGCCCGGTTTTTCCAGGCCATGTTCCAGTAGACCGGAATCTCGGCCCAGACCAACAGCCCCATCCGGTCCGCGGCGCGGGTCATGTTTTCGTTGTGGGTATAGTGGGCGAGGCGGACGAAATTGCAGTTCAACTCTTTGGCCCAGGTCAAAAGAACCTCCGCCTCTTCTCGACGGCTGGCGCGTCCCTGGTTCGGAAAGGGGCTCTCTTCGTGCAGGCAGATGCCGCGCAAAAAGATCGGTCGGCCGTTCAACAGAATATCCGCCCCCCGGGTTTCGATGCAACGAAAGCCGATCTCATCCTCCACCTCATCCGTCTCAGCGGTGACGATGACGCGGTACAATTTAGGCTGTTCGGGGCTCCACCATTTTAAAGTGGCGGGAAATTCGATTTGAGCAAATCCCCTGGCATTGGTGACGACCGTCTGTTCCACTCCCGCCTCGGGAATCCGAACGGCCACCCGCTGCCTGGCCTTTGGCCCATCCAGCTGAACCCAGCCGGCCACAAGATCCAAAGATCCCTTTTTCAGTTGAATGAAATAGTCGCGAATAAATGTTTTGGGCACTTGCACCAGAAGAACGGAACGGGTCAGCCCGCCGTAATTCCACCAGTCGGTCATAGCCATGGGCACGGCCTCCTGGCTTCGACCGGCGTTGACGCGGACGACGAGGAAATTGCCCTTGCGGCGGAGATGAGCCGTCAGCTCGAAATTGAACGGCGTATATCCGCCCACATGCGCCCCCAACCGGACGCCGTTGCAGTATACGTCCGCCCGATAATTGGCCGCTCCGAAATAGACGAAAAACCGGCGGTCTTTGGACAAAACGGCGTCGAAATCTTTTTTATACCAAATCGAGCCTTCGTAATAATAGAGCTTTTCTCTTTGCGTGTTCCAATCGCCGGGCACCAGCAGGTTGTTGGCTGGAATGAATTCATATTCAATACGATCGCTTCGATGCCTGGGCTTTTCATTTTTAAAAAAGCCGTTCTCCTCCAGAGCCATGTGTGAATCATAATAACCGGTGTCATACAGATCCACAATGGTTTGCCATTTTCCGTTGAGACTGAAATTCCGCCGGTGTTCGACGTTGATGATAAGGGGAGGTGGTTGCGCCATTAAGCAGTTTCCTTCCTATTTGCCGATCTGCGTCAGTAGATAAAGGAACAGGATCACCAGAGCGACGATCGCCCAGATGGCGAGAAATCCGATGGCATCCCGTCTGGTGGGCTTGAGCAGTTCAAAGCTGCTGTCCGGGAACAATTTGTTTTGTCTGAAGCGGGTAGGATTCGCACGGGTGCGCTCCATCTCCAGCGCGTCCTCTTCCGGCGAACCTCGTACCGGCGTTTGCAGCCGGCCGTAAAACTGGTCGAGACCCTCCTGGCTGTTACGCCGGGTAAAGAGCGAAACGAAAAAGATGATCAAAAACGGCATCAGAATGTCCAGATAAAAGCCCAAGGCATTCAGATCGCCGACGCTCAAGCGGTCAAGCTTTATCCCCAGCAGAGCCGGAAAAATCAGGCTGATGCGAAATCGCCCCCTGCCGATCAGCGGCGACTGCGGGTCGTGAGGAATTTCGCGGACAATCTCTTCAAAAAAGATCCCGCGCGGCTCGATGCGCACCGCCTTTTCCATCACCTGACCCACGGACAGCGCCCTGCCCTCGTCCACATCCTTCTGATCGGCGCCGGCTTTGACTATCGCCGTTTTTTCAGCGGTCATTCGACAAAAGCAGCCGCGTTTGGAGAACCCGGTTAAATCGGCGCCGAAATTGCCCAACAGGACCGTCACCAGCGCACTGTAGAGAATAGCGGCCCAGACCGCCTTGGACGTGGCACGACGCCAGAGAATGGCAATCCAAAAGGGCGGCCCAAAAACCAGGCCGATGGAGAGCATAAATTTAAAGACACGTAAAAAGTCCTGAAAATAGAGCGTGATCAATACGCTGACGACAAGGACGAAAACGGTCACCAGCCGATTGACTAGGATCATCTCCTTTTGCGGACGGTCGGGACGAAGCGGCTCATAAATGGTTTTTGAGAACATGGCGCTGGCGGAAACCAGCAGCGCCGATACGGTGGATTGCAGGGCGGCCAACAGACACACGATCATCAGCCCGATCAACCCAGGGCCCAACAGCTGCCTGGACATGTATCCCCAAATCATATCAGGATCAGACACGGCGTTCTGATACAGGGCGAATCCGATCAAACCGGTAAATCCCCAGAGTATGATGGCAAACCGTTTCATCATGTTTCCGTTGATCCGTCCCAACCGCGAGGCCTCTTCATCTCTGGCGCTCCCCATGACCTGAGGATTCTGCGGCGCCGACTCAAACACAATCAGGCCGACGCAGACCAGCGAGACCACATAGTACCACGGATACTCGCTGGTGGCCAGGGTGCCGAACAGGTTGAAAAAAGATTCCGGCACGACCTGGTGCAAGCCCGAAAATCCGCCGATCCGTACAAGCCCGAACGGCAACAGCAGAAAGGAGAGCAGGATCAGCAGCGTTCCCTGAAACGCATCGGTGATGGCCGCGGCAATGATTCCGCCTGCCACGGTATAAAACAGAACGATGATGGACAAAGACAGCAGAAGAAAAGTGGGATTGATCACTGAAACGCTCGATTGCACCTGGCCCCGGCTCTTCAAGGCCTGAAGTCCTTCGTATTCCTGCTTCTCGGCGCTGTTCAGGGGTCTTGTTTTAGCCGCCGTCTTCAGTTCATCCATTCTGGCGAAATTACGGATGTAGCTTTTTTCCTCCACCGTGAGCTGATGCTCCTGCTTGGGCATGACGATCTGAACGGTTTTTTGCAGGGTGATCATGGCCAGGCTGATGTTGGCGATGAGATAAAAAATGCCGATCAGGGCATACAAAGATTCCAAAGGACGGCTTTCATAGCGCAAACGAAACACTTCGGCCATGGAGCTGATGCGCAGTCTACGCTGCCACACGGTGGTGATCCAGTAGAACGGCGTGGCGAACAACGTGAACAGGTGCACCCAGATACCGGCCATACCCATGCGAAAGGTTTCGCGGGAAGCGCCCACCGGCACGTCGGATCCGGTGGCCATGCCGAAATTCATAAAAGTCTGCAGCCACGTGCCGATGCGGCGGCCGCCCATGAGAAAATCTTCCTGGTTCTTAATGCGGCGGGCGACCACCGCACCGATAAGGATCAAGACAAGAAAATAGGCGATAATAATCAATGCGTCGAGAATATGCAATCCGAAAAGATGCATTCTTCCACTCCCGATTGGCCACAAAAGGAACACCGCAATGGGGCAAGAGGAAAATTGCGGAGAACATTCGCATGGCGAGTGCTGGTTTTAAATTGATCTTTTGTCTTCCATCTTCCTAAATTGTTCCGCGCCGAACGCCGGGCAGCCGGCGAACCCTTTGCGCGGATACTCTATGAACAAAGGCTCCTGACCGCCGCCGCCGATTAAAACGGCCGTCTTTCTCCAAATGGGGCGCCTCCACCCTCACAACCGCTTGCACCCCATCGACCCGAAGCCCCCGTTGCGGCAAAGCGGCGGCATCACCTTCGAGCTTCTCCATGGCATGGTGATAGGGATCATTGATCGGCGTTTTTAAATTGAGCTTATTTCATGCAAGTCATTTTCTTCACCTGCTGCGTACCGCCGGCCTCCAACCGATACAGATATATTCCAGACGGCACGCTGCGGCCCTCCTGATCTTTGCCGTTCCAGGAAAGGCTGTAGCTTCCGGCCGGCTTGAATTCAGCGTTCACGAGCGTTTGAACCCGCTCACCGCGCAGGTTGAATATGGTCAAAGTGACCGGCGAAGCCTCGAATACTTGATAACGAATGGTCGTCGTCGGATTGAACGGATTGGGATGATTTTGTTCCAGGTAGAACGTTTCCGGCGCCGCTACGGGCTTTGCAGCAACCTCGCTGCTCCCTTGACCTTCTTTAATGCGGTGATACTGATCGATCGCCAAATCGGTATAAACCTCCTTCAAACCGAGCGGCCAGCGGATGATGATCGAGTCGACGGCGGTCGCCGCGCCGATGCCGAAAAGGATGAACTGGTTATCTTGAGTTTTCCATGTGGACGGCACGCGGGTGTACCGCATCTGTTTCTTTCCATCGGCATAACAAGTGACCAGGGCGCCGATGGCATCGCGATTGGACTGGACGCCCTCCAGGATCATACCGATCCAGTGATTCGCATTGCCCTTGTTATGATAGATCAGAGAGCCGAAATCCAGCGAAGGCACATAAATATCGAGAAAGCCGTCCATATCATAATCCAGCATGGTGGCGCCCTTGCGGTCGCCCACCGTCGTCATGCCGACATAGGGCGCTACATCGGTGAGCACATGGAGGCCTCCTTCGACTTCTTCATTCAAGAGCAGCACATCCATGTCCGTCCAATTGTTGATTTGGATGTACACATCCTCGTCGCCGTCGTTGTCATAGTCGCCGATGTTAAAAGAGGCGCCGATGTGGGGGTTCCAACCGTTTAACCCGGTTTCGTCGGTAACATCGACAAAAGTCCCGTTCTGATTTTGCCAGATAGAATTGTGACCCGGGTCCTCGCTGCCATGACGGATCTTGAAAAAGTCCCAATCGCCGTCGGTGTCATAATCGAACCAGGCGGTGAAAAAGGTCAGAGAATCGGGTTTGAGTCCAATGGTTTTCGCCACCTCGGTAAACACTCCGTTATCGTTCTGAAACAGCAGCCAGCCGGCGGACAGGTCCGGGTCGCCATCCAGGTCATAATCGATCCACTGCAACCGGGCGCTGTAGGCGCCGCGGTCGCCTGTGTTGCCCAGAGGATTTTTTCCCGCCAGACCGACTTGCTGAGCGATGTTTTCAAAAACTCCGCCGTTGTTGCGAAAAAAGAAAAAGTTCTTGTTATTGGTTTGACAGACGACGAGATCCAGATCTCCGTCTCGATCATAATCGGCCCAGGCGCCGCAGTCGAACCCGTACACAGTGAAAAATCCCGGCGCGCCGGCGCCTTTGACGCCCGTAGCCTGGCTGACGTTGGTAAAGACATTGTTATCGTTTCTGAACAGGGCCATATCATAATCGCCGCCGTAGAAAAAGTCCTTATCGCCGTCATTGTCATAGTCGGCGAAGATATTGCACCGGGTGGCGTTTTGAGTGTCTTCATAGGCCATGAGTTGCGGTGAATTGGGCATGATGTCGTTGCCATACATGCCCGAACTGTTCAAGTAAATTTGACTGTAAATAGTTCTTCCGCGCCACTTGACGGAAAAAATGTCAGGCCAACCATTATTGTCGATGTCGGCTGAAACAGCGCCCCAGCGGTCCATGAGCACCTTGGGAATGCCAACGGTGGCGGAGTTCAGCAATTCGTACTGCGTCAGATCCTGGGCCGTAACCAGCACGGCCGCCAGAAGCAGGCAGAAAACCATAAGCAGCTTTTTCATTTTCTTTTCCTCCCTGAAAGGCGTTTCACAACTCGGGCTTTGGCTGGCACACGCTCGCTTCTTGGGCGATCGACTAAAAAAGATTACCGCCTCCTCATCTGGTTATTTTGCCAAAGCCATCCCGCACGGCGGCCAGCGCCGGCTTGACGTGAAAGGGATAGGCGATATAGGCATCCGAAATCTGCGGCCAGGCATCGCACAGGTTCCAGAGAAAAAGGCCCCAGCATTCCGGTTGCGCTGAAAAATGTTGAATCCAGAACGTCGTCGCGTCCGTTTGCAGTTGTTGCGTCGAATGAATCAGCTCTTCCACCGTTTGCGGCGCCGGCAGGCCGTTGGCGCGAATGGAGTCAAAATAAGATTGCACACGATAAGAATCGCCCGAACGGTTGGGATCGGCGCAATGCATGTACCAGTGCTCGTTAAAAGGCGGCCAGAGCTTATCGTTGGGGATGCACTGTTGCAGCACCGCCAAATCCGGAAGGCCGATATGGCCGATCTCCGTGACCATATTGGGAAAACAGCCGGCATAGTAATCGTCCCGATAGGAAGAGCCGTGCTTCCACAGATGCACATCTCCGCCGGCCGGATCATTGGGATGATCGTGGTCGTGCGAGAACGGCGAGCTGACGATATACGGCCGGCTCGCATCGAGGGCACGGCAGACCTGCGGCAGCCGCTCGCGGTTGATGCGGTTGCTCCAAAACTCGGGAATATTTTCTTGCAGATACACCCAATCCACCTCGTTATCCCCGCACCAGATGATCAGCGACGGATGGTTGCGCAACTGCTTGACGATGCACTCCGCCTCCTCTTTGACTTGATCGAGGAAGGCCTCATCCTGGGGATAGACGCCGCAGGCGAACATGAAATCCTGCCAGACCAGAATCCCCAGGCGATCGCAGAGATCATAAAAAGCGTGCGACTCATAGATCCCGCCGCCCCACACCCGCAATGTGTTGATATTCGACTCTACGGCTTTATTCAGCAGCTTTTGATATCGTGCGTCATCGATTCGGGCATAGATCGCATCGCAGGGCGTCCAGTTCATGCCCTTGAGAAAAACCGGCTTGTCATTCACCTTAAAATAAAAGCTGCGCTTGTTTTTTCCGCGAGGCTCTTCGACCAATTCGATGGTGCGCACGCCGAAAACGCCGTCAAAACGATCGATCTCCTGATGATCCTTTGACAGGCTGATGGAAAATGGCAGCAGGGCCGGCGCGCCGTGGTTGTGCGGCCACCACAACGGCGGATTTTGTAGAGTAAACGATTCCGACCAGTGCGTCAGGGAGGCATCGAGGTTCAATCCGATTCGACGTTTTTGATCGAACACGTTCAAATCCATGAGGACTTGACGAGCAAGGGCATCGTGTACGACGATGGAAAATTCGAGCGTTACCTGCGCGGCGGTCCCGGTGATCTGCTCTGTTCGAATCCACGCGTCGGTGATTTCCACAGGATCGCAAAGTAAAATCTCCACCGGCCGCCAGATGCCGATCGTGACCAATCGTGGGGCGATATCCCAACCGTAACTGGCCTGCGCCTTACGGCTGCATAACCGTTGCGGCGGCGTCCTCGCCAAGAGGGAATCCCGATGAATATGGGGGCTATAAGCCGGCGAGGCCAGGCACACGCGCAGATCGTTTTCGCCGCTAACGAGCTCGGAGGTAATGTCGATTCGCAAAGGGGTGAACATGTTCTGGTGGCGGCCTAGTTGGTTGCCGTTGAGATAAACAGTGGCAAACGTATCCAGTCCATGAAACAGCAGAAAGACCTGTTTTTCGTTTTTTATTCTTTCAGCTTCCGGCAGGTGAAACGTGGTGCGATACCACCAATCTTTTTCCTCCATCCACAGGCAATGATCGCTCTCCAGGCCGAAAAAAGGATCAGCGATCAGGCCCGCGGCCATCATGTCCAGGTGAACGTCGCCGGGGACGGCAGCCGGCAGCCAGCCTTCGGTTTTTTCATCCCGGTGAAAATCAAACCGTTCTCCACGGCCATGATCGCAATAGCGCAACAGCCAATTTTTATTAATGGATTCCGATTTTTTCATAAAAGGAGTTTACCATTATTTTGCGGATCGCAACAGGCGTCCGGTAAAACGTTCAAAGCGACACGATGCAGTTGTTGCCGGCACAACCGCGCTGCCGCGAAAATACCCGTTATTATCGTATGAGCATCATTTTCTTTACGGCCTTGAATTCCGCTGATTGCAAAACGCAAAAATACACACCGCTGCAAATATTTCCATTATGGTTATCGGCGGCATTCCACACAACAGTGTGATGTCCGGCTGGTCGCTGCTCGGAAAGCAGATTTCGCACCAGCCGGCCGTCGGCATTATAAATCGTGATGGTCACCAGGCCTGGTTTAGCCAAGGCAAATTCGATCGTTGTTGTCGGATTGAAGGGATTGGGATAATTGGTCAGTAGCTGATAAGATGCCGGCGAGGCGCTAACTGGCTCTTCGACCGCGGTAGTGGCCTGATGTTCACTCTCTAAAATATATAAAGTTGGGATGCCTCGAGTCGCCATATTATCCGTATCTACAGCGCCGAGAATGAGTTCCCGTTTGCCGTCCCCGTCCATGTCCAGCAGTGGAAATCCATAACGAGCGCCGGTTTGCATTTCCCACATCGTTGCATTCATCAAATCGCCATTTGGAAAATGCAGCTTGGTGTAGGTGAATGAAAAGGACGACAGCTCGCCGGCGAAACCGCCTTGATACTCAATATCGATCAGGCTATTGATGTCCTTGGAAAAAAAATAGATATCCGGTTTGCCGTCGCCGTCCTGATCGCCCAGATGACCGCCGATGCACATGTTGGTGGCGCCGGGTTCGCTCTGCTTTGGAACAATTCGATTAAGAAATAAAATATTAAAATCCGACAGCGTGGATTGAAAATCCTCATAGGGTTGCGTGTACCATACCTGCCCGTCCAGATCGCCGAAAAAAATGTCTTCTACATTATCCCCATCAAAATCGGCCACGATAGGCCAGCTTGGCAGATGATAGAACAGTGCATCGGACAGCCGGGAGACCACTATCGGATCATACTGGTCATTGCCCGCCGTACGAATCCCCATCAACGTCTGAGCATGATCACTCACGAGGATATTGTCCAGCAAACCGTCCCGGTCGATGTCGATATAGCTGTTATAAACGCCGAAAAACCTCATGCCGTCTGCCAAAGATCCACTGCTGTACCGGAGGGTAATCTGAGGGGAATCTGTGTCGAAATTGGTCATTTCCAAGATATTGATAATGGTGCCCTCATTCCACCGGACCACCTGGCCGCCCCAGACAGTGAGCTTGGCATCTACGGCTATTATATCCCAATCCTGATCGCCATCAAAGTTTTTGAAATCCCATACGCCTCTATCAAAACCATGCCCTTCGGCGATGCCATACCAAAAGGACCTGGGAATCCGGTTCGTTGTTTTGGCAGGCGGCAAAAAACCACCGGAAAAGTCGACGTCAAGATTTTTCCCGTTCCATTCATGAATGGTCATCCATTGCTGCAGAGTGGCCGCATCCTGATGGATTTTTACCAGCTCAAGTTGTCCATCACGATCCAAATCGAAAAAATTAAGCAGTTCATTATCCCTGTAGACGATGTGATATTGGTCATCTGCAAAAGCCTCATACAAAAGGTAAGTCTGGGTGGTCACATCCCAGACCAGGAATTCGCCCCAATCATCGCCGTCGATATCCATTCCGGCATTTACCAGATTGCCCTTTACAAAATCGCTCAACGAGGAATGCCATACCTGGCTGAATTTGTTCCCATTATCGCTCTGGGCATGGGTGTGGCCGATGATCATCAGACTGCCAATAAACGCTATAAGGATCTTTTTCATTTTTATTCTCCTCTCTCATGGCTGATGGATTGGCATGGGGGCGTCGTCGACTGGTAGGCTGCTTTAGCAGCGTTTCAGCGCACCCAACCGCTCCCTTTCCCCTCTTCGGTCGCTCCTCAACTTCATGGCGCATAAAACAAGGGCTATAACTTGTAAACGAGATGCTAGCGCACAAACAGCATCTTTTTCGTCAAAGTCATCGAACCGGCAGAGAGCCGATAGGCGTACAGACCGCTGGGCAGCGGCAGATTGCGATCATCGTTGCCATGCCAGCGCACACTATGCGTACCTGCCGCCTGGATCGCATCGACCAGAACAGCCACCCGCTGACCCGATAAATTGTACACCTCGAGCAAAACCGCGCCGGCCGCCGGCAGCGTATAGTCGATACACGTCTCCGGATTAAAGGGATTGGGGTAGTTTTGCGCCAGCGTAAAAGCTGCCGGAGCCTGGGCAGGTCGATCGGAAACGCCGGTGTCGCTGGATTCGGTGATCTTGTGATATTGATTGATCGTCAGGTCCTTTAAAACCTGGACGTTGCCCAATGGCCAGCGAATGACCACCGAGTCGATGCTGGTGGCTTGACCAAGGCCGAAATGGACATAGGGATTGTCCTGAATCTTCCAGGTGTTGGCCGCCTTGGTGAAGCGCATCTGACGCTTGCCGCCGGCGTAGAGGGTTACCAACGATCCCAGCGGATCGCGTGCAGACTTGGTTCCCCACAGATCAAAGCCGATCCAGTTGTTGGGAGTCGCCGGGCCGAGATTGTGATACATAATGTAGCCATAATCCTGGGAGGGGATAAAAATATCCAAAAGGCCGTCCATGTCATAATCCAGAATAGCGGCGCCAAAGCGGTCGCCGATGGTGAGCATGCCAGCGAAAGAGCCCACATCGACAAAGCTGATCTGACCGTTTTCGTCGACGTCGTTCAATAGCAACGCTTCGTTATCCGGATCATTGCCTCCGTTGATCTGGACGAAAATATCCACATCGCCGTCATTGTCGAAATCACCCGTATTGCAACTGGCCTGGTGAGGCCGGGTGAACAGGTCGAGGGACACCTCCTGGCTGGCGTCCACAAACGTTCCCCCTTCATTCTTAAAGCACTGCGACCCGCCCAGGAACTTGAAAAAGTCCATGTCGCCGTCGTTGTCATAATCGAACCATTCATGGAACCACATGGTCGGCCCCGGCGTAAAGCCGACGGATTGCGACACTTCGTTGAAATGGCCGTTGTCGTTGCGAAACAGCAGGTAACCGCAGTTCAGATCCGGATCGCCGTCGTTGTCAAAATCCACCCACTGCATGCGGCCGGTATAATAACCGCGGTCGCCGTCCGCGCCGGTCGGCAGCACACCCTTCAGACCCACCTCATTGGCGATATTGACGAACTGGGCAAGGTCGTTGCGATAAAAGATCAGGCTGGTGTTGTTGGTTTGGTTGACCACCACATCGTTGTCGCCGTCACGGTCGAAATCGATCCAGGAGCTCATTTCATAACCATAGACCGAAAAGAAACCAGGAGGGCCGCTGATCAGGCCCATGGCCGCGGTGACGTCGGTGAAAATGTTGTTATCGTTGCGGAAAAGGTGGTGGGCTTTATCCGTACCGAGAAAAAGATCGCGATCGCCGTCATTATCAAAGTCCACATACACGGGGGTGCGGTTGGCATTGCCGGCGGATTCAACGGCGATCAACTGCGGCGAGTTGGCGGAGATGTCGGTGAACACACCATTGAAATTCAAATAGACTTGGCTTCCGGCGGCGCCGCGCCATTTGACGTTGTTGACGTCCGGCCAGCCATTGCGGTCGATGTCCGCCACCGTACATCCCCAGCGGTCGTAGGCAACCACCGGAATGCCCAGGACCGCCCGGTCGGCGACTTCAAAAAGCGGGATGTCCAGATCCTGAGCGACCGCACCCATGGAACAGAACATCATCAGGATGAGAAAAAAACGTCGACCCGGCATAGGACGCACCTCCGCTCGCAAATGGTTCGTTCTTGGAAATATGCACTTTTTTCGAGCACAGCACCCGCTCATGTTATCCACTCCTGTTTCACGCCTTTCCGGACGTCGGCCTCATGTGGTCGACGGTCGAAGCAGCCGAGCCATTAAGCTCGAACGCCCTGATCGGTTAACGGACCAGCAACATTTTCTTTGTCAAGGCGGATTTATCCATGACTAATCTATACCAATAAACGCCACTGGGCAGAGGCCGGTTCGTATCATCACATCCACGCCACTGAATGGAATAAGCTCCCGTGGTTTGTAATCCGTTCACCAGGGTAGCGACCTTTTGCCCGCTCAGGGTGAACACCTCCAACCGCACCGGGCCGGCGGACGGCAAGGTGTATTCAATGGTGGTCGCTGGATTGAACGGGTTGGGAAAATTCTGCGCCAAGCTAAACTCTGCAGGCGAATGTGTGCTATGGTTTTTAACGCCGGTGTCGACGGATTCCGTTATCTTGTGATACTGATCGATCGCCAGATCCTTCAACACTTGTACATTGCCCAGCGGCCAGCGGATCACCACCGAGTCGATGCTGGTGGCTTGGCCAATGCCGAAATGAACATACGGATTATCCTGTATTTTCCATGTGGTTGCGGCTTTGGTAAAGCGAATCTGCCGCTTGCCGCCGGCATAAAGCGTCACCAGACTGCCCAACGGATCCCGCGCTGATTTCGTGCCCCAGAGATCGAATCCGATCCAATGGTTGGGGGTGGTCATGCCGAGATTGTGATACATGATGTAGCCGTAATCCTGAGAAGGGATAAAGACGTCCAACCGTCCATCCATATCATAGTCCAGCGCCGCTGCGCCAAAGCGGTCGCCATAAGTAGTCATGCCGGCAAAAAAACCCACGTCCACCAGGCTGATGTTGCCGTTCTCATCGACGTCGTTCAGCAACAGGGCTTCAGGATCCGGTCTCGTTCCGCTGTTAATTTGTATGAAAACATCTGCATCGCCGTCGTTGTCGAAATCACCGATATTGAGGCTGGCTTGAGTGTAACGGGTGAACAAGTCGAGGCTGACATCCGCAGTGACGTCGGTAAAAGTGCCGCCGTCATTCCGCAGCAATTGATTATATCCAACCTTAAAGAAATCCATATCACCGTCGTTATCGTAATCGAACCAATCGGTGAACCAAGTGTAGTTATTTATGAACACAAAACCGACGGATTGCGACACTTCGGTGAAATGGCCGTTGTCGTTGCGGAATAAAAGGATGCCGCAGCTCAAATCCGGATCGCCGTCGTTGTCGAAATCCACCCACTGCATGCGTCCGGGATAATAACCACGATCGCCGTCGGTGCCTATAGGCAGGACGTTTTTCAGTCCCACTTCAGCGGCGATATCGACAAACTTGGTAAGGTCATTGCGATAAAAAATCAGACTGGTGTTGTTGGTCTGGTTGACCACCACATCGTTGTCGCCGTCACGGTCGAAATCGATCCAGGAGCTCATTTCATAACCATAGACCGAAAAGAAACCAGGAGGGCCGCTGATCAGGCCCATGGCCGCGGTGACGTCGGTAAAAACATTGTTGTCGTTACGGAAAAGGTGATGCGCTTTATCCGTACCGAGAAAAAGATCGCGATCGCCGTCATTGTCGAAATCCACATACACGGGGGTGCGGTTGGCATAACCGGCGGATTCAACGGCGATCAGCTGCGGCGAGTTGGCGGAGATGTCGGTGAACACTCCGTTGAAATTCAGGTAGACTTGACTGCCGGCGGCGCCGCGCCACTTGACGTTGTTGATGTCCGGCCAGCCGTTGCGGTCAATGTCCGCTGCCGTGCAGCCCCAGCGGTCGTAGGGAACCACCGGGATGCCGAGTGCGGCCCGGTCGGCGATTTCAAACAGCGGAATGTCCAGATCCTGGGCCGATGGAACACTGCACCAGCAAAGCAGCAAAACAAATAGAAAAAAACGTCGAGTGTGCATATCGAACTCCATATTTGTCATTATTCAAGCTCACGCTCATGAATTAATGACAAGTTGTTCCCGACTGTGCAAATCCGGCTAATCCCGGCGCTGCATTGAATAAAGTTAGAATTTGCGGTCACCGCACGAACAGCATTTTTTTGGTAAATACACCTTGTGGCGTTGATAATTTGTACAAATAAACGCCGCTCGGCAAAATACGATTTGCATAATCGCATCCGCGCCATTGCACAGAATGCATGCCTGCTCCCTGCATTCCATCTACCAGGGTGACGATCTTTTGTCCATTCAGGTTGAGCACTTCCAGCAGAACCTCACTTCTCATCGGCAGGGAATATTCAATTCTTGTTTCCGGATTAAACGGATTGGGATAATTTTGCGCCAATTGGAATGTCGTCGGTTTCTCGACGCCGCGTTCCAACACACGGGTGCCGGCGAGCTCGGTGATTTTATGGTATTGGTTGATGGCGAGATTCTTGAACACCTCCACATCTCCCCGCGGCCAGCGTATCACCAGCGAATCGATGTTGGTCGCCTGACCGATGCCGAAATGAACGTAGGGATGTTGCTGTATTTTCCAGGTGGTTGCGCTTTTGGTGTAGCGGGTGTACCTTTTACCGCCGGCGTAGAGCCACACCCAGGAGCCGAAGGCGTCCTTGTTCGATTTAGTGCCCCACAAATCAAAGCCGACCCAGTTGTTGGCCGGTTCGACGCCGAGATTGCGATACAAAATGGCGCCGTACTCGGCGGAAGAGATAAAGATATCCAACCGGCCGTCCATGTCATAATCGATCAGCACCGATCCCTTACGATCGCCGATTTTGGTAAAGCCGACGTAATTGCCGACATCGACAAAAAAACGTTGACCGGTTTCATCCACGTCGTTCAGCAACAAGGCTTCCAGATCCGTGCCCAGCCAGTCATCGATCTGGACAAACACATCCTCATCGCCGTCATTATCCAAATCGCCCACATTGATGGCGCATTGATTATCCTGCAGAAACATGTCCAGCGCCGTTTCCTGGGTTGCATCGACGAAAGTGCCCCCTTCGTTTTTAAACAGCTCAACGTGCACCCCGTCTCCTTCCGGCATGTAATCCAGATCGCCGTCCAGATCGTAATCGAACCAGTCAGTGAACTGCAGGTCGACGTATTTGGGCGCCAGCCCGATGCTCTTGGCGACTTCGGTAAAATGTCCATCATCATTCCTGAACAAAAAATAACCGGCGGAAATATCCGCGTCTCCATCCATATCGTAATCCACCCACTGCAAACGGCCGGTGGTAAAGCCTTGATCGCCGATATGGTCTAACGTCAGCAAGTTGGTCAAGCCGACCTGATCGGCAATGTTGGTGAACTTGGAGCCGTCGTTGCGGTAAAAGATGTAACTTTTGTTGGAAGTCTGGTTGATCACCGCATCGAGGTCCCCGTCGTTGTCATAGTCGGTCCAGGCACTCATCTCATACCCATAGATGGAAACGAAACCCGGGACACTGCTGGTGATGCCCATGGCCGCGGTTATATCGGTGAAAACATTGTTGTCGTTGCGGAAGAGAAAAAGCTTGTAATCCGTGCCGAACATGAGATCGCGATCGCCGTCATTGTCAAAATCGATGTAAATGGGCGAACGCAGAGCGTTTCCGTTTTTTTCCGCCTCCAGCACCTGCGGCGAAGAACCGGAAATTTCAGTAAAAACGCCGTTATGGTTCAGATAGACCTGGCTGGTCACAGCGCCGCGCCATTTCTGATTGTTGATGTCCGGCCAGCCGTTGCGATCGATATCCGCTGCCGTGCATCCCCAGCGGTCCATAGGCACAGGCGGAATGCCGATGGCGGAAATATCGATGGCAGTAAAGTGTGGAAGCAGCGCATCCTGAGCCGGCGCGGCGCCGAAGCAACCGAGAAACAGAAACCATGCCGCATATCGATTTCGCATACAACCTCTTTAGAGCATGTGAGTTAACGGGGAACGGCTTATGCTTCTTCTTTTCGTTTAGATCGAATCATACACCGCCTGGCGATTATCCTGAGGCACCTTGACCTCGTTGAAAAAGGTCATGCCCATCATGCGTTGATCTTGTTCAAACCGCTCTTTGCCCCATTTTATGATGTTCCTGACATAATTCGGATCCTTGGGCGGCAGCGCATAACCCACCGGCATATCACGGCGGATCGTGGTGTGTAGATAATACTTCAGCGGCGCCAGATGGTCGATCACCTTTGCGATCATCTCCGGTTCCCGGTCCCGGTTGCGGCCTTCGCAATAGGGCATAACAAAATCAAGCCCGACCTGCGCCAAGGTTTCGGTGCGATGGCCCCGCTTGTCCTGATATCCTGCGATGTCGCCGTCCGTTGCCGGCACCCCGGTATAAAAGCCGAATTCGAATTGCGGATTGATGCCCTTGATCAGCGTCTTTAAATCGATGAGCGTGTCGCGAATGCGCATGCTTTTCCACTGATACAGCTCTTCCTCTTCGATCTCGTCTCTGCTTTTGCCCGTATCCTGCAACAGCCTTTTTTGCGAGCTGGCGCAATAGCAGGTGTTGCCGCTATAGGAAGGGTGTTCAAGCACGATGCCATCCAGTTCGCGATAACGCTCAAGCACATCTTGAAGTTTATCTCGCATATACTGATGGGCCGGCTCACTGTCGCAACAGATGTGCAGAGTCTCGATCGCTTCGCGCACCCGGGGATCAGCGGAGGGATCGATGGTATGGACAAAGCCGCCCTGTGGCGGAGTGAGGAACTCCACCCCTGGGTATCCTTGACGCACGCCGATCATGGCCAGGTATTTGATCTCGATATACACTTTGATGCCCAGATCATGCGCTTTGGCGATGATGCGGGAAAAAAATTCGCTCTCTTCATGGGCATTGACAGCGTTCTGGTCGATCTGCGGTTTGAGCCGTGGATTGCGCGCCGGCCAGGCGAGCCCATGATTGCCCGGAGAATAATAGCCGTGGCTGGCCATCATGACGATCAAATGGGTCATGCCGTGCTCTTGCATCTCGTCGAGCAGGCGGCTGAAATAGTCGTAGCCCAATTTCCGCTCTCCGGTCTGATAGGTCAGGCAAGTGGTCCAACCGAAGATCATCTTGCGTTTTGGCGACCGTGAGGCGCAGCGCAGCAGGGTGCAGGCACCCGACAGGCCTACGATCCCGGCTCCCATGAGGTTTAAAAATTGTCTACGGTTCTTTGTCATGAATCGAACGCTCCCGATGGGCATACTATCTCAGCAAAGTCATCTTTTTCACCGCAACGGACTGTCCACATTGCAAGCGATAGAAATAGATGCCGGTGGCCAATTCAGAGGCGGCCGCATTTCGATAATCCCAGGTGGCGGTATAATTCCCGGCTGTTTGCATCTGATGATCAACCAGGGTCGCCAGCCATTCTCCTCGAACTGTATGTATCGTCAACGTGACCGGCTGAGCCTGGGACAACTCGTAACGTATCGTTGTGATCGGGTTAAAGGGATTGGGAAAATTCTGCTGCAGGCGGAACGCCATAGGCATAGCATCCTGTTGACTGAAAACCCGGGTCGCATCCGGCTCTTTGATCTCATGGTATTGATTAATGGCCACATCGGTGAGTTTCTGCTTCAAGCCCAATGGCCAGCGGATGACCACAGAGTCGATGGCCGTGTGCAAACCGATGCCGAAATGAACCCAGGGGTTGTATTGATGGAAATGGCCGTCGCCGCAGCGGGTGAGCCGAATCTGCTTTTTATCGCCCGTGTACACCGTTACGAGGCTGCCGACCGCATCACGGTTGGAGATCGTGCCCTCGAGAATAAATCCCACCCAATTGGCGCCGTTGTCGGCCAAATTGCGGTAGAGCAGATGATCGAATTCCGGAGAGGGCATGTAAATGTCCAGAAAGCCGTCCCTGTCGTAATCAAAAAAGCCGCAGCCTTTTCGATAGCCGGTTTTCGTAAGGCCTATATATTCCGCTACATCCGCAAACGAGTGCACGCCGGGAGAGGTTTCATCATTAACAAACAGATTGTCATATCCTTCCACCACCCCCTTGTCCATAAAGATATCCTGATCGCCGTCATTGTCGAAATCGCCGAAGGTCATCCCCCGGTGCGGAAACTTTTGTGAGACAAAGCCTACTTCATTGCTCACGTTGACGAACAGACCATCCCGATTTTCATACAATTCATCCATATCCGCTTCCGTCGTGCTTCGGGAAGCCTTGAAAAAATCAAGATCGCCGTCATTGTCATAATCGAAAAATCGCTTATACCAGCAATTCCCGACAGTCGCGAAGCCGAGGGCCGCTGTCACGTCGGTGAACTGTCCGTTTTCATTTCTAAAAAAGGTATTTCGGCCGACCAGATCGGGGTCGCCGTCCAGATCAAAATCGGTGAATACGACGCGCCACTCCTTGGCCAGGGAAATCCCATCCAGACCTGCCTGCGTAGCCACATTGGTGAAATGGTCGCCGTCGTTGCGAAACAGGTACAGGTTGGGATTGCTCAACTGGCTGATGACGCAATCCAAGTCGCCGTCCAGATCATAGTCAGCCCAACCGCAGTTATTGCAATCCCACTCAACAATAAAAACGCCGGGCTTGGGCGCGACGAATCCCATGGCGGCGGACACTTCGGTGAACACATTGTCGTCATTGCGCAGCAGATGGATGCCGGCGGTGGTAGCCAAGGAGAGGTCTTTGTCGCCGTCGTTATCAAAATCGACCCACAGCGTAGTACGGGTGCCCCTTTCCGTCGCCTCGATCTGCTGTATGGGATGAGTGGTCAGTTCTTGAAAATGACCGCCGTTGTTGAGGTAAATTCGACTGTAGCCGGGTTCGGCCCAGCGCAAACAAAAAATGTCCGGATAGCCGTTGCGGTCGATATCCGCCAGTGCGAGGCCGCCTTTTTCGAACGGCGCCGCCGGCAGGCCGACGCTCGCATTGTCCACGATCTCAAAAGAGCACAGATCCTGTGCAAAACCAATCCCCGTCCACGCAGTAACCAGAATCATTAGTAGCCATAAGGCTTTCATTTTTTCTCCACATTCAGGTTCTCTTTGAAATGAGATCAGCAAAGACAATCTTGCTCAACAGCTCAGGGTAAAAAGAGGATGGAGAGCAGAACGACGGGCTGAGCAATACTACACTATCGGCACCGCCATCTTGTCATTCCGAGCCCGCAATCCCGTATTCAAAAAAGCGTAAGACCGTTGCAAAGAGCGAGGAATCTATCGACAAACAATCCTTATCTCTTTCACAGGTTCGGTTCGTCGTTAGATCCTTCGGCGCTCAGAAACTGCTATAATAATTACAAGCTCGGGAAAAGTCGCCTTTTCCCGAGCTTGTTTACATCACGAAGAATAGTACTACAACGAATTTAAATTCAAGATACTTATTTCAGCAGGATCATTTTATGGACCTTGACAAAGGAACCTGCTTCGATCCGGTAGAAATAGACGCCGGTCGGCACTGTGATTCCGTTCCGGTCCGTGGCATCCCAGACGATGCTATAGTTGCCGGCCTGCTGTTTGACATTGACCAGATCTTTGACCTTTTGACCCAGCATGTTGTAGATGGTCAATTGGACCGTCTCGGCCTGGGGCAGAGAGTACCTGATGGTCGTCGTCGGGTTGAACGGGTTGGGATAGTTCTGCGCCAACTCGAAGGTCAGCGGTTTGATCTGGTCCGCCCGCTCCACGCCGACGCCCATATTGACGCCGGCCAACAGCATGTATTCACCGCCGCCCGGATTTCGATCGGTCGTGCTCCATTTTTCCGTCCGGTTGCGGCTGTTATAATAGGAATTCACCTGAATATAATACGTGCCGCTTACCGGAATTTCAGGAGTGATAAAACGGGAGAAGGTGTTGCTAAAGACCGTGGGATAGAGGTTTTCCCAGTTATCGCCTTCCCAGGCATCCTTGTCGTCGTTCTCGATGGGAGTTGCATTGCCCAGGCTGTCGAGCAGAACCAGCTCTGTATCCAGATCGCGGATACAGCTGTCCGGTCCTGCGGTGAACAGTTCGGCGGTGAGAATATCGCCGGCTTTGAGCACGACCTTGTAGAGATCAAAGTCGTTCCAGTTGTAATGCTTGCCGAGCGAATCGACAAAATCATTGTAGAGGTAGCCGTGAATTTTCGTCGGGTTCGCCAGGTCCAAAGCCGGCAACTTGGCTGCATCCGCTACCGTGTCATCCGGTTCATGGGTTGTTTTAGCGGTGGCCAATGGCGTGCCATACCACAACCGGATCTTGTAGGGATACTCGGCGGTAAAGGTGGAAACATCCGCTTTGATCTTGACGAAGTAGAGGCCGGAGCTGGGCGGCACCCAGCCGGTGAGCCGTGCGCCCCAGCTGTCGTAGCGGCTGGACGGATCAGCGTTCAAAACATTGGCCCCGGTTTCGTCAAATACGCTCATCTTGATCACAGACTTGGCATTGACCCCGCGCGGAGCGATCGTGTTCAAAGTGTACATTTTATCCGCGTCGGCTCTGAATTTGAAATAATCCACCGAGTCGGTCGGGCTCAGCGCCGCGTCGAGGATCGTTTGTAAAGTGATGAGATTAGCGCCGGCCATGTCGTTGTTTGGTTCATTTTCTTTCGGCCAGGTCAATGTGAACGACACCAGGTATTCGCCGCCGCCGGCATTGCGATGACTCATATGCGGCTTTTCGTTACGGGTCACGCTGTTGTAATACGAAATCACCCGCACATAATAAGTGCCCGCCGCCGGTATCTCCGGAGTGATGAAACGGGAAAAGGTGTTGCTCAATATCCCGTAATCCGCATCGCCGGCCCAGGCGCTCTTATCATCGTTGTTAATCGGCGTCACGGCGCCTGTGGCATCCAGCAGCTCGATCTCGGTATCCACCTCCCGGATCCATTCCGGATGACCTTCCAAACGGGTGACGGTAAAGGTCTCGGCGGTGAGAATCATGCCCGCCTCAGGCACTTCGATCTTGTACAGGTCCATATCATTCCAGTTGGTCCGGAAGGTGTCCGCTTCGACATAGTCGTTGTACAGATAACCGTGAATCATGGTGCCGTCCACCGGAACAGCCGGAAGTTTGACCGCATCGGCCACCACATTATCCGGTTCGTGAACCGTACTCGCCACACTCAACGGCGTGCCGTGCCAGAAACGCATCTGATAGCTCGGATCCGCAATCGCCGCCAGCTTGTCCGGAGCGCCCCAGACCTTGACATAGTACACGCCCGTCTTCGGCGGCACCCAGCCGCGCAGGATGGCGCCGTACGCATCATTGCGCGACGATGGATCGGAATTCAGCACATTTTTGTTGTTCTCATCCACCACGGACATCTTGATCACGGCCTTGGCATTGAACTTGTTCATGTCCGTTACCGTCGCGATCGTGTACATCTTGTCCGCTTCCGCATAGATGCCCCACACATCCAGGGTGTCCGCCGCGGAGATGGATCCGGCTTTCAATTCATTCAGTGGAAGCGTCTGGGCGATCAGGCTGGGATCATTGGCAGATATCAAGCGGAACGACACCAGATATTCGCCGCCGCCGGCATTGCGATGACTCATATGCGGCTTTTCGTTACGGGTCACGCTGTTGTAATACGAAATCACCCGCACATAATAAGTGCCCGCCGCCGGTATCTCCGGAGTGATGAAACGGGAAAAGGTGTTGCTCAATATCCCGTAATCCGCATCGCCGGCCCAGGCGCTCTTATCATCGTTGTTAATCGGCGTCACGGCGCCTGTGGCATCCAGCAGCTCGATCTCGGTATCCACCTCCCGGATCCATTCCGGATGACCTTCCAAACGGGTGACGGTAAAGGTCTCGGCGGTGAGAATCATGCCCGCCTCAGGCACTTCGATCTTGTACAGGTCCATATCATTCCAGTTGGTCCGGAAGGTGTCCGCTTCGACATAGTCGTTGTACAGATAACCGTGAATCATGGTGCCGTCCACCGGAACAGCCGGAAGTTTGACCGCATCGGCCACCACATTATCCGGTTCGTGAACCGTACTCGCCACACTCAACGGCGTGCCGTGCCAGAAACGCATCTGATAGCTCGGATCCGCAATCGCCGCCAGCTTGTCCGGAGCGCCCCAGACCTTGACATAGTACACGCCCGTCTTCGGCGGCACCCAGCCGCGCAGGATGGCGCCGTACGCATCATTGCGCGACGATGGATCGGAATTCAGCACATTTTTGTTGTTCTCATCCACCACGGACATCTTGATCACGGCCTTGGCATTGAACTTGTTCATGTCCGTTACCGTCGCGATCGTGTACATCTTGTCCGCTTCCGCATAGATGCCCCACACATCCAGGGTGTCCGCCGCGGAGATCGAACCGGCTTTCAACGTATTCAGCGGAAGGTCCTGGGCAACCAAACTGGGGTCGTTCGCACCGATGACTTTCACTGATACATAATACTCGCCGCCCCCAGGGTTTTTATCACTCTCATGCGGTTTGCGTGTATCGAGTCCGGCTACGGTGTTGTATACAGACACTACGCCGAGGTAATAGGTGCCGGCCGCCGGAACTGCAGGCGAAACAAAACGGGAAAAGGAGTTGCTGAACCAGCCGGTTTTGTCATCCCACATATCGCCGGCCCAGGGATCCTTGTCATCGTTGTTAATCGGCGTCACCGCGCCCGTGGCATCGAATAGATATATTTTCGTATCCGTATCGCGACACCAACTCGGCTGATTCCACTGGAGAGCAGGGGTAAAGGTCTCCGCGATGATCTGCATGCCCGCTTCGGGCACGGTAAATTTGTAGAGATCGATATCATTCCAATTGGTCCTAAAGGTGTCCCCCTCGGTATAGACATTATACAGATAACCGTAGATGCGCGTGCCGTCGGTAGGAATTTCTCCGAAAACGTCCGCCTGGGCAGGCGTATTATCGGGTTCCCGGGTCATCGCCGTTTCTTTCGGCGTGCCGTACCAGAAACGCATCTGATAGCTTGCATCCGCCACCGCCGCCAGCTTGGCCGTCGTACTCCAGATCTTGACATAGTAGGTGCCTGTGGCAGGTGGAATCCATCCCGTCAACCGAGCGCCAAAATTTTTATAACGGGTTGACGGATCGGAATTCAGCACGCTTTTGCCATCCGCGCCGACCACATCCATATTCAGAACTTTTTCGGCATTGAAAGTAAAATTGGTGACGGTACCGATAAGATACATGCTCGTGTTGTTGACATCAATGCGGAAAAAGTCGACCGTATCAGCCACTGATAATTTTGCATCAAGCAAAACGTTGAGCGTGAGCGGGGTTGCGTTCGCCGTCGCATCATTCGGTTCCACCTCCTGGCCGAACAAAGCGAAAGACAGAGCGCATACAAGCATGAGAACTATCAACACAAAATGGCTTTTTAGCATGGCTTTTCCTCCAAAATAAAAGTCTGTATACCATCCTAATTGGCAACGCTTTTATTTAAGACCATCACCTCCCTTCCTGCGACGGAATTCACTTGGACGCTCTGCAAAAACCGTGAAATTGGAAGCCGGATCTCCACCTCCTTTCGTGATGAGAGCATGATCGTATGACGAACGGAATGGCCTATTGGATTGAGTGACAGCGAATCCTTGCCGATTAAACGGTCGTATGTACTCAGCCGTCCGTTGTACACAACCCTAAAATCTCAAACCGACCGAAAAACGATGTACATTGGATAGTATGCCCCAATCCACCCAGCCGTAATCCAGATAGAACTCCATCGACGGCTGGATTCTGGAATGTACGCCTCCGCCTACAGACAGGCCGCTGATGCTGTCCTTTTCCTGCAGGGCTTCATATCCCGCGCGCAGGTCAAACAGCCGAAAAGCAGAGTACTCCACGCCGATGTTGATGGATTCGGTGTTGTTGCCTGGATGAAGAAGGTCGGCGGCAACGAGCAGTGTGTGAGTGTCCGACAGGTTCATCTGATAGGATGCGCCAAAGGCGAACTTGAGCGGCAGGGAGAACCGATCCATCTCGTAGAGCACGTTGATCGCATCATTGCCATAGTTCGCCGGGTCCGGATCATAGGCCCGGCGGATATCACGGCCTGACAACTTCATATCAGTGCCGAAATTTTGTATGGAGAAGCCTAGTTTCAAGCCCTTGAACGGCGTATCGTACAACGCCCCCATATCCAGAGCAAAACCGGCGGCGCTCTCATGCCAAATGTTCTGGTTGACGTATTTCGCGTTCACGCCGAAGGAAAATCGATCGGTCAGGTTCATGCCAAAGGCCAGCCCCAAAGCCAGATCGTTGGCGCTGTACACTTCGCCGGTGCCCTCGGGCCGTTCGATGGTGCGGACCGCCTGCTCGCCGAATCCGAAATGGGTGACATTGATCCCCACCGCCATGCTGCCGCCCACCGGCGCGACGATGCCGGAATAGGCGTATTGGGTATCGAGCAGCCAATTGGTGTAATTAAAGGTGGCCTCTAACCGGCCCAGCCGAGAAATGCCGGCCGGATTCCAATACATGGCCGTGGCGTCATTCGCGATAGCGGTAAAGGCGCCGCCCATGGCTTGCGCCCGGGCGCCGGCGCCGATCTCCAGAAAGGCCGCTGCAGTAGTGCCGGTTTTAGTAACATCGGAACCGCCCATCTGCGATGAGCCCTGCGGAAAAACCGGATTCGAGCTCATTAGACCGATGCAAACGAACAACACAGAACACCATTTCCCTTTCATGGGTTTTCTCCTGACTAGTATCTGTTTCCATTCGTGATAAAGATACATACCAAGGCCATTTGTTCCATTTATTTGGCCGGTTATTGCATCAAGATCATTTTTTTTGTTTGCGCCTCATCCGGCGTCGTAACCCGGTAAAAGTAAACGCCGGTCGCCAGCTTGCGCCCTCGCGCATCTCTAGCATCCCAAATCAGCTCATGGCGGCCGGCCGGACGGACCTCATTCAACAGAGTGATCAACCGTCTTCCGGTTGCGTCGCATACTTCGATCCGCACCGGAACGCTTCGGGTCAAATGAAAAACCATCCGCGTGCTGGGGTTAAAGGGATTGGGATAATTCTGCTCCAGGCGGCAGGTTTGCGGCATCCGGTTTGCGGTTCGGGAATCACCGACCTTGCTGACCTCAGGTTCGATGATTTTATGATACTGATTGATTGCGGGATCGGCAATCACTTGACGAAGGCCCAGCGGCCAGCGGATCACGACCGAATCCACTGTTGTGTTCAGCCCCAGACCGAAATGCACATAGGGGTTGTCCTGCCGCACGAAACCATTGCCGCAAACCGTGCAGCAGATTTGCTTCTTGGCGCCCGTGTACACGGCGACCAGACTGCCGACCGCGTCCCGATTGGAGACGACGCCCTGCAGCATGAAACCGATCCAGTTGGCGCCATTATCAGCCAGATTATGGTAAAGGATATGGTTGTGTTCAGCGGAAGGCAGATAAATGTCCAAAAAGCCATCCATATCATAATCTAAAAAAGCGGATCCCTTGCGATCGCCGGTTTTACTGATGCCGGCGAATTCCGCGACATTCTCGAACGCCCGGGCGCCGGATTCCAGTTCATCGTTCACCAGCAGGTAATCCAAACTCGGATCGATATTCAGCTGTAAAAAGATATCCTTGTCGCCGTCGTTGTCAAAATCTCCTATGGTCATGCTGCGATAACGGTCCCGGCTCACCGTCAAACCGACATCGGCGGTGACATTGACAAAAACGCCGTCGCGGTTCTCCCAGACCTCATTGGTGCCGGCGGTGGTGGCGCTGCCGACAGCTTTGAAAAAGTCCAGGTCGCCGTCGTTGTCATAATCGAACATCTCGCGTTGACTGACGTCGCTCAGGGCGCCGAGCCCCATTGACTCGGTCACATTGGTGAATACCCCGTTGTCGTTGCGGAAGAAATGAATATGAGAGTACAGATCCGGGTCGCCGTCCAGATCGAAATCCATCCAACTCAGAGTGGAGGCAGCGGCTAACACGGTCGCGGTCAATCCGGCTTGAGCGGCGACATCGGTGAATAAACCTTGGTCATTGCGGAACAAATACAGATCTTTGTTGTTCTCCTGCGCCACCACGCAATCGAGATCGCCGTCGAGGTCATAATCCGCCCAGCCGCCGAGGGTGTAGACCCAGGAGGTGATAAAACCGGGAGGGATCTTGCCGACAAAGCCAACGGAGGCGGAGATATCGGTAAAAACGTTGTTGTCGTTGCGCAGCAGGTAGATCCCCTTTTCGCCGGAGATGGACAGATCCTGGTCGCCGTCGTTGTCATAGTCCACCCACAGCGTGGTGCGGGTGCCGGTCTCTTTGCTTTCGAGGGCTTCCAGCGGCGACCCGCCGGTGATGTCGGTAAAGGTTCCGTTGTGGTTGGAAAAAATACGGCTGTATCCCGGCGTTTTCCAGCGAAGGCAAAAAATATCCGGATAGCCGTTGCGGTCGAAATCGCCGATCGCCATGCCCCATTTCTCGAACGGCGTTACAGTCAGCCCCACGGTGGCGTTGTCCATGATCTCAAAGCTGGTGATCTCCTGTGCGAACAGCACGCTCAGACTCAGCAGGCAGAAAACAGCCCCTTTCACTCCCCATGCTAACCACTGCTGCCTCATCAATACTCTCCTCTGTATGTAATGAATCTCATGCCCCCTCCGCGCTCCGACGGCTCTGCGCTTAGTACGGATTACCGGACCAGAAGCATTTTGCGGACTCGACGGCCGTCTTCGCTCTGCAAACGGTAAAAGTAGACGCCGGCCGGCTGCGGATTTCCGGCCGCATCACAACCGTTCCAATGCATGGTCTGAGAGCCTTTTCCGGCGACCTCATCGAACAGTGTTTGAATTTCTTTGCCTGCGACATCATAGATCGTGAGCCGAACCCGGCTTTCGCGCTGAAGTGAAAAAGAGATGGTTGTGCTCGGATTAAACGGATTGGGATAGTTCTGCGCCAGTTCGAACAGCTCCGGCGCCCCCAGCCGTCCATCCGGCTTCGAAACCGCGGTCCCTTCGGGTTCCTTGATATTATGATATTTTTTTATCTCCAGGCCGGTCAGCGTCTGTTTGGCGCCCAGCGGCCAGCGGATGACCACAGAGTCGATGCTGGTCGCAAATCCGATGCCGAAATGGACAAAAGGATTGTCCTGACGCAAATAATCTGATCCAGCTTTAAAATAGCGCATCTGTTTTTTGCCACCCTGATAGAGGGTGACAAAACTGCCCACTGCATCGCGATTGGACCTGGCGCCCTCCAGCCGAAAGCCGATCCAGTTGGCGTTGTTGGCGGCCGTGTTGTGATATAAAATATGGTTGAACTCGGCAGAGGGGATGTAGATATCCAAGAATCCATCGTTGTCATAGTCGAAAAAACCGCCGCCGATGCGATCGCCCATCTTAGTCAGACCGATGAATTCAGCCACATTGCTAAAGGCGCGCACGCCGGGTTCGGTCTCATCGTTCACCAGCAGCACGTCCATGCTCGCGTCGATGTTCAACTGTACAAAAACGTCCTGATCGCCGTCGTTGTCGAAATCGCCGGGCGCCACGCCGCGGAACCGGTCGCGCACCAGGGAGAATCCGGATTCCACGCTCACATTGTAAAAGTGGTTGTCTCTATTCTCCCACAATTGATTTTCGCCTTCGTTGGTGTTGCCGGTGATGTTGACATAATCCAAATCACCGTCGTTGTCATAATCAAAGAAATCCTTGTGATTCGTCCAGGCGACTTCGGCCAGCCCGATCTCAGCGGTGACCTCTCGAAAGATGCCGTTCTCATTCGCATAAAAATCTTTACGGCCGGCCAGATCCGGATCACCGTCCATATCCCAATCGTTCCAGGTGATGGGATTGATGAATGAATCGATACTCAATTTGGTTCCGTTCAGTCCAACCTGAGCGGCAACGTCGGTAAAGTGATCGCCGTCGTTTCTAAACAGATACAGATTGGGATTGTTCATCTGAAAAACCGCGCAATCCAGATCGCCGTCCAAGTCATAATCCGCCCAGCCGATGATACTGTAATGCCACTCGACGATAAACCCGCCCGGTTTTTTGCCGACAAAACCCATCTGCTGGCCGACGTCGGTAAAGACGTTGTTGTCATTGCGCAACAGATAAATGTTCTCATTGGTGCCAAAGGCAAAATCCCTGTCGCCATCGTTATCATAATCGGCGAAAACGCCGTTAAAGGTTCGAACGCCGGCCCTGTTTTCGATGGCGGCAAAAGGGGTTTGATTGGAGATATCGGTGAATTTGCCGTTCTGGTTATGGTACAACCGGCTGTAGCCTTCACCGTTATATTTCAGAATATAGATGTCCGCCCAACCATCCCGGTCGATATCCACCAGGCATTCGCCCCGTTTGGCGAATGGGGCAACGGACAATCCCATCGCATTGTTATCCATGATCTCAAACGTCGAGAGATCCTGTGCCGCACCCTCTCCCAGGCAAAATACTGCAACCGCAGTCAGCACAAGCCTGCAGGCATTCTGATATTTCATCGTTCTGCCTCCTTTCGGGTTTGTTCACAGATGCAAGGATGCCCCTACTCCTTCGTCTCCACCGTTGCCAGATAGATCGCAGTGATCGGATCGCCCGCAGGACCCTGTTCATGCGAGGAGTAATAAGAAATCAATGCACGTCTATGCGATAAAGCGACAAAACCGGGATATGAGTTATCGCCTGCGCTGGGCAGGCTAAGACATTGGCGCAGCGCGTCTTTTTCCAACCAGTAAAAGACCGTAGTGCCGACGCCATCGTCCGCAAGTTTACGACCGCCGACCAGAAAGCGGTCATTCCATTTCACCAGCAGAGGACCGCCGATATAGCGGTCAAGGTCTTTGCGCTCCCAGCGGACAAAGGGCGGCTGCGAACGGCAGATTTCCGCCGCTCCTCTGCCCCGCCGCGCGATGGCGAGGACTTGACCGTTTTTTTCAAAGCAGAATGCGGTTTCGTCTCCGTACTGCTGCTGAAAAAGCCCCACGGTCCTGAACACCAGACCGTCTTCGCTGACCAGCATGGCGGATTCCGTCAGGCGTCGGCTCTCCTCGTTGCGCGGCATCTCGACGAACTGATGCTTTCGCCGGCCGCACAGATAGGCCCTGTTTTTCCACACCGCCGCACGCCAGATATAATGGCCATAGGTGCCTTCCAGCATGTGCGGCCCGCTCCAGCGGCGGCCGTCTTCGCTCCATACGCCATAACCTAAATGTTGGTTCAGATTGCGCTGTTCCGAGGACGGCTGGGCGCTTTCGCAGTACCAGGTGCCGGTGTAGACAAAGAGTTTGTCGTGAAACACCAAAAAATGAGGATCGCGCACGTCGCGGTTCGGCACGCTGAACTGATGCACCTGCTCCCATTCTTCGGCATCACGACTCTTCAGCACGATGATGGAAGAAGAGGGAAACAGCATGTGTCCATCCGGGCAGCTGCGAAAAGTCAGATAAAAGGCGCCCTTGAAGCGGACCAGATCGGTGAACGCATTATGCTCGCCGTTATGAAAAACCCGCTGCACGGAAACGATATTCAGCTCACCGGGATCCTGGGCGCGGCAGCCGGAGACCAGAAAAAGCGCTACGCTCAGAATCCGGATTGTTTTTGCCAAAACCGTCATAGGCGACTTGCTCTCACGATCCTATTGCACCAAAACCATTTTCCTGCTCAGAGCGGCTTGACCGGCGCGCAATTGATAGATATAGAGGCCGGCGGGCGCGGGACGGCCGTGTCGATCCCTGCCGTTCCATACCACCCGATGGTGACCCAATGCCTGTTTCTGATCCACCAGCTTGACGATCTCCTCTCCAAATACATTGTAAATCGCCACCGAAACCTCTTGCGCCTGCTCCAGCTCATAGGCGATGGTGGTGGATGGGTTGAACGGATTGGGATAGTTCTGTTCCAGGTTGAACCGCGTGGGCGCTTGCCGCTCCTCCGCTTCCACCGCAGTGGCAGACAGCTCCACGATTTTATGATACCGGTTGATCTCTAGGTTCGTGAACGTTTCGACATCCCCCCGCGGCCAACGGATCACCAGCGAATCGATCGCCGCCGCCTTGCCGATGCCGAAATGAACATAGGGGTTGTCCTGCATTTTCCAGCACTGGGCGGCTTTGGTGTAGCGTATCTGCTTTTTGCCCCCGGCGTAGAGCGTGACCAGGCTGCCCAGAGCGTCCTTGTTCGATTTGCTGCCCCAGAGATCAAAGCCGATCCAATTATTGGGGCTCGTCAATCCGGTGTTGTGATACACCAGCGTGCCATAGTCCAGGGAAGGGGAAAGAATATCCAACAGACCGTCCATATCGTAATCCAAAATGGCCGCGCCCTTGCGGTCGCCGATCAGATCAGCGAATCCGGCAAACTGGGCGACCGAGATAAAGCTGCGCACGCCGCCCTCTTCCTCATTCAGCAGCATGGCCTCGATATCCTCGTGGTCGTTGATCGACATAAAGCAATCCTGATCGCCGTCGTTGTCGAAATCCCCGACGTTGAGCGTGGATTGACCGTTATCGGTAAAAAGATCCAGCATAGTCTCCTGGGTGGCGTTGACGAACGTGCCGTTGTCGTTTCTCCACACCTCATCGCGGTCTTCATAGCCGGTGAGGAAAAAGTCGAAATCGCCGTCCAGGTCATAATCGAACCAATCGAGGAAACGGATGCGATGGAAGGGCAGAAAGCCGACGGCCGCGGAAACGTCGGTCAGATGTCCGCCGTCGTTGCGGAACAGTTTCCATCCGGCGGATAGGTCCGGATCGCCGTCCAGGTCCCAATCGATCCACTGCACGCGCGTGGTGTTGTAGCCGCGATCGCCGTCGGCGCCCAGTTCATTGACGCCCGCCAGGCCCACTTGCGCGGCGATGTCGACGAATGTATTCCCGTCATTGCGGTAAAAGAGAAAATTGGGATTATTGGTCTGCGCCATGAGGCAATCGAGATCGCCGTCGTTATCCCAATCGATCCAGGCGCTCTGTTCATACCCGTAGGTGGTGACGAAACCGGGCATTTTGTTGATCAACCCAAGCTGCTGGGTGATGTTGACGAAAACGTTGTTGTCGTTGCGGAACATCTGATGAGAATAATCAAAACCGATCATCAAATCGCGGTCGCCGTCGTTGTCGAAATCCACCAGGACCGGCGTGCGTGTGGCGTTTCCCTCCCACTCCGCCGCCCGCAGCTCCGGCGAATTGCCATAGATGTCGGTGAACACGCCGTTATAGTTCATATAGATTTCGCTGTCCAGCCGGCCGCGCCATTTGTTGTTGAACAGATCGGGCCAACCGTTGCGGTCGATATCCGCAGCGCTGCAGCCCCATCGGTCCACCAGTACCTTGGGCAAACCGATGGACTCGGAATTGGTCCGGACGAACATCGGCACGTCCTGAGCCCACAGGAGGCCAGTCAGAGCGATTAAACAAAAGCAGATCAATAAAAATCGTTTCATGCTACTCTCCTCGGCATATCGTTTATTTTTCATTTCTCGGCTTGGGGCTGCGCGAGCAAATCCGCATGGTCCGATCTAGCACAAGCCGGCAATGCCGCTTCATACTCTCACCCTGCTTGGGCCGGCGGAGGCATCATTCGATGCACCCGCCGACCCAAAGTCCTGAACCACTGGTTGAAGGCCGGCCATCCGCGATCGATATCAGCGGATGATGGCGAATTTGCCGGTCTTTTGCCCCACCCCCGGGGCTTCGACATGATAAAAGTAGGTCCCCCACGCCACATCCATGCCGTCCTTGGTGATCAAATTCCAGGGTTCCACGCCGTCATCGTGTGAAGCCCGGTGCTCCAGGGTGCGCACCAGTTTGCCGTTGATGGTGAAAATGCGAATCGTGCATTCTGTCGGCAGATGGATGAAATCGATGCGCCGTTCGCCGCGGCCCATGACGTTGAAAATCGGCGGTTCCACGGTATTGACCGCAACATAGGGATCAGGCACCACGCAGATTTTATCCAGCATGTCCTGCTTGGCGCGATCGGCGGTGTAGCCCCATCCGGAGGTGGTGAATTCGAACACATCGTCGGCGTTAAAGGGCTTTTTAGTGGTAAAATAGAACACATCGCCCTGCTTGGGCAGAACCGTATCCGCCAGAGCGGGCAGGAGGAATTTGATCTTCCATGATGTGTTGTACCTGCGGCCCACCCGATTGGTGATGATGGTGATGTAATCCTCCGGCGTGATGGAACTGTCGGCAATGCCGAACTCGGTGAAGACAAACTCCTCCTGCTTGTTTTTAGTGATATTCCACACTTGAAAGTTGACCGGAACTGCAAACCGCGGCACCGGGGAATAGGTGGTGTCGGCACGAGGACCGAGAATGCGTATCTCGAAATCATTGGGCAGCGCGAGAAAACTGGCGCCGGGATCTTCCGAGACATCGCCCACCAGCGTGCTGTTGCCCCGTTTCCAGCCCATCTGATTGGGCGCAGCCACGCTGTCGTTTTCGATCATAAGGATAAAGCCATCCATGATCCGCTGATCCATCTCGCTGGGATCAAATTCAGCCGGTCCTTTATACAGTAGACGATGGGGAGAAGTGGTGATATCGGTGACGGCATAGCTCTTGGTCAGCCGTTCATCCGTGGTATCGGTAAAGGTGACGGCGTAACGATGATCATGGCGCACGGAATCAGGCATCAGGATGGTGACGTTCACCTTGCCGGCGCCGATGCCAGACACATGCTCCACGTTGCCGTTCAGACTTGGATAGCTGTATCCTGAAGCTGGAGCGCGCGGCACGACGATCGCCGTGTTACGTCCATGGCTGGTCACATTGCCGGCCATGTCGGTCTGGATCACCTTTTGGCATTCACTGGGCCAGGTCGGCAGCAGGTTGGGGACGTGATGGATCCCTTTATCGTAAAAATAGGTGTCGTACCCCTTGTCCACCGAGACCACCGCATAGTAATAGGTTCTGCCGTTTTGCACCGTGGTATCGACAAAACTATGGCGCAAACCGGTATCCTTGCCCATATTGTAATGCGCGCCGGTCGTGCCGATGGCGATGGGATGTGCGCCGACCAAACCATCCGCCAGATCGAACTGCGCCATCGGCTTCCAGAGCAACGGATTGCCGAACGCATCGGAGATGGTTTTGATGTCGTTGAAAGCAGGGTCGGTGGAGCGGTAAATATTGTATAGACCAAAGTCCTCTTCATAGACCGGATCGCGGGACTTTTCCGCCCGGGTGTCCCATATCAAGGTTACCCTGCGGTCTCCAGGAATGGCGGCGATGATCGTCGGCTCCAGCGGCGGTTTCTTGAAATTATAATCGTGATCGTAGATTTCCTGCATGGTGCGCTTGTTGCGGATGATGTCGTCAAAATCATTGCCCACCAAACAGGCGATGGCGAATCGTTCCGAAAAACCACGATCCAGATGATAGAAACCGCAGCCGTAATGAAAGGCAACATCCAAACCGCCGGTGGGCGGTGAAAAAACGCCCGGAAAGTCTTTCACATACCAGGCTTCTTCGTCGACGGAAAGCACATCGCCGGCCGAGGTGCCGTAAAAGCTGGTGAGACCGATCTGGTCGATCTCGTCATTGTCCGTGCCTTCAAAATTGGGCTCCGGCACATCCGGCACGCCGTTGCCCTCATAGGGATCTTTGCCCAGACCGGGCCAATCCATATCCAACGGCCCCAGGCCGTCCTGGCCCACATCGTCATTGAGGTCCTCGCAATCGAGCAAGCCGTTTTCATTCAGATCTTCGCCATTATCCAGAAGACCGTTGTTGTTAAGGTCCTCCCAGTCCCAGACGCCGTTCCCGTTGGTGTCGGTAAAGGTGCGCCAGTCGCCGTCGTCATCGATATTGTTTTCCTGGCTCTCATCCACACGGCCATCCTCATCGTTATCCCGGCCGTCGTTGGCGATGCCGGGGCTCTGCAAAAAGGCGAAACCGAAATAGCCGGTCCTTTTGCCTTTGGCGGACAGACCGTCCAGATCCCACTGATAAGTGATGTCGTCCACCGTGTCAAAGCTGGAATCGTCGTCGCCCGCATCGCTGCTGGGGCCGGAGGTGCCGATATCCGCATCGATGTACATGCCGACGAGGTTTTTATCCAAACGTCTTTCGCTGATATTTTTCACCTGGTAGATGGAGATAATGATATCTTCGGCCATCACGTCCGACCATTGATAGTTGCGCACCTCCACTTCTACCCCCACGCCGCGGCGGCCGTTGGGCCAGGGCAGCGTATCCTGCGGATTGGCGGTAAACGGATAATAGAGGAACTCGTCGTTGTTACGGTCATCCATGAGATAGTAGCTCTCCTGGTCTCCGCGGACGTAGGCGCCGTATTCGCCGTTCCATTTGCCTTTGCGGCTGCCGACATCGCCGGGATAGCTGCCGGCCGGCCAATCGGTAGGCCAGGTCTCAGGAAGATGGCTCATGGCCGGATACTCGATCTCATTGTACAGCTGATCGGTCAGTTTGCCGTTGCCGTCGATGTCTTCACCGACATCCAGGGCGCCGTTTCCGTTCAGGTCTTCTGAAATACCTGAGATATAGAATCCATCGTTGTAATAGCCTGGCAGCGGTTCCCAGCCGTAAGTATGCGAGTCATCCGGCGCCCGGTCGCGGGGACCGCCGGTGTAATTGTCGGTAAAGATATGGATGGTGTCGCCGCGGGCATCGATGACCTCGGATCCGACGAAATAGATGAACTCGAAGCCATAGTTGGTTCCGCTGCCCTTGGGCCATTCCAGGCGGATGTCCAGCGTCCGGCTGCCGAGATTGCCGAAATTGCCATAGGCGGTGCGGATGAGATTGCCGTCATGAATGCCCGAGCGGCGGAAGGAGCTGAAATCTTCCGCAGTCTTGCGCAGGGGCGCAATGGAGATCACGGTCTTGTCATCCAGCACAGGCCGCTCCTGCGCGCCCACTTCCTGGGGATCGCCTACAAAAGAGGCGGCCGCAAAACAGATCATCCCTGTCCAGATCAAGGTGGTTACTTTCCGTATCATTATCGAAATCCTCCGATTGGCCAACGTTAAAATTCCAGCGATACGCCCAACTGCACCTTGCGCGGTTCAGAAAACCAATGCGGTCTGGCGTCGACTTCGCTCAATTGGTAGACGCCGTTCAAAGAGTCGATGCGTTCCTGTTCAGGATAGCGGAAGGTCCGATCGGCAAATCCGGTGCTGGGGAAAACCTGCAGATGGTTCGCAGTGTCGAAAAGATTGAAGCATCGGGCGAAGAACACCAGATTCCGCGCTCCCAGCTTTAAATACTTTTGCGCATACAGGTCGACGTTATAAGTCATGGGCTTGCGTTCGTTGTTCTGGAACACGGTCTCCAGCTGCCGCTCCTGCGGCGTATCCGCTGTGTAGGGCAGACCGGTCCCCAAACGGCCGATCAAGCTGACCGTCCAATTTTTCGTATCCCCTACACGCAGGGTGCCGTTGATCGTGTGGGTCTGATCCCAGTTCAGCGGGATCACCTGCTTTTGCAGCTCCGCCGGCCGTGTGCTCTGGTTCGCCTGGAAAACGGCATTGGGATCCGAGGCGTTGCCGCGGGCCACCTGGTAGGTATAGTCCAACCGGCCGGAGACGAATCCCGACGGCTTTTTTTCCACCGAGACGGTGATGCCTTTGACGTTGCCGTAATCGCGGTTGGCATAGCGGAAATAGACCCGTTCATCGAGCGTGTCAAAGATCTCCTGGCCGAGCAGATTGCGGATATCTTTGGAATAGACGGTCAACTCCATGCCGAAATTCGGCGCCAGCTGCTGCTGAAGGCCGACCTCGTAGGCCACGGTCCGCTCCGGCTCGAGGTCCGCATTGCCCATGATCGTCTCCTTGTATCCGGAGGAGAGCTCAAACTCTGAGTTGTAATAAAGGTAACGGAATTGCGGGATTTGCAGAAAATGGCCGTAGGAAACGTGAATCACTCCGCGATCGGAGATGGGGAAGGCCAATCCCAGCCGCGGGCTCAGCTGATACTTTTTCGAAGCTTTGACAAATTCGGTCTGCAGACCGCCGGTCACCGCGTTGTAGGCCGCTCGCGGATTAGCCGGCACGACGCCGTCGGGTTGGAAATAATCAAAGCGCAGACCGACGTTGGCGATCAGCTCGCCCAGTTCCAGCTTGTCCTGAGCATAGACCGCAAACTCGAGCGGTTTATGCGTGTACATATTGTTGAGCAGCGTGTTTCTATCCGGAACCAGCAGCTGCGGCGGCCGGGCGAGCGCATAGAATTCGGCAAAGGTCGTCCATTTGGTCGTGGGCAGATAATAGCTGTTAGGGATGGTCGTGGTGGTCATCTCCTGATAATCCAGGTTGAATTTTTTGATCGATAGCCCGAACTTGGCCAGGTTGATTTTATCGATCTGCCAGGTCATATCCCATTGGGCGAGGTAATTCTGAAAATCGATATATTCACGATCATTTTCCGTGCCGCCGAATCGATAGCCCAACAGCGAGGAAACCTCATCCTGATATCGGGGATCCGCAGCGGATTCATAGAGATAGGTCTTGCGATTCTCACCGAAATAGGAAAGATTGAGTTCGTAGAACAGATTCGATTTGAGCGTATGGGTCAGATTGACCGTGTGATTGAAAGCCTTTTTATGTTCAGTGGGCAGGCCGTCGGGAGTGTAGCGGTAGGCATTGTCATAGATGATGCTTTCGCCCTTATCGGCAAAAAAGTTATAAAACACTCGAAGGTTTTGCGCCATTTGATAGTAGAGCTTGGCATTGACGGAAATTTTTTCCGAGGCGTTCATGGATACAAACGAGCGGTCGCCGCTGAACAAGCCCAGAGAATCAGCATAGCGGGCATAAGGCAGATACTGGCCGAACGTTCGTTCGGGAAAATTCAGATTGTACCATTGTTCGAACACGCGGATCTTCCAGCTGTCCTCCGGATTGTACCGCCGTTCGCCGTTCAGCCAACCGCCGTCCTGGTTGTAGCGGGCAAAGGCATAGAAAGAGAGTTTTTTCGACAGCGGAATCGGTCCGGTCAAATTGCCCTGGATATTGTATTCCATATTGTTCGTCGGATCGTCGATGCCGAGGAAGGTGTCCGTCTGCCGGCTGAAATGCGAGCCGGCATAAGTGGAGAGACGACCGGCATAATGGCTGTCCGGCGTTTTGGAAACGATATTGACGATGCCGGACTGCGCTTGCCCGTATTCGGCGTTGAATGTGCCGCTGATGACCTGCAGCTCCTGAATGACCTCATTCTCGATTTCGATGGCGCTGCCGCCGTCAAAACGGTTGGTTACCGGAACGCCGTCCACCAGGTAGGCTACTTCGCCGCTGCGGCCGCCGCGGAAATGCAGCTGGCCTTCGGCATCCTGGGTGACGCCGGCCTGCAGCTGAATCAGCTCAGCCACCTCGGTCACCGGCAGCTCGGCGATCTCTTCAGAGGCCATATACGCCGCGGTATTGGTGCGATCCACCTCGATCACCGGCCGGTCCGCCACGACCACTACATCATCGATCTCCAGCGCCTTGGACGACAGTTTCGCATCCACCTTGCTGGTCAATCCGACTGAAACACGAATGCCGGACATGGTGCGGACCTGATAGCCCAGGCAGGAAAACTTTAAGGTGACAGTGCCTGGAGGGACGTTGATAATCGAATAATATCCCTCCACATTGGTAACCGCTCCCAGAGTGGTGCCCTCGACCAGGACATTGACCCCGGGCAACCCTTCTCCGGTCTGAGTGTCTTTGACCGTACCGGCGATCTTGCCGGTGACCTCTGCAAAAGAGACAGAGCAGCAGGTTATTCCAAAAAGCAGAAGGATGATGGAAAGAACGGTCGGTGAACTGTTACGCATCGGAACTTTCCTCCATGAAGAATAATATCCCTAATCGCACTGCACGTTGTTACCGGACCGCCCGGTCGAAAAACCGGGATCGGGAAGTAAAGCCGGCTGTCCCTTCTCATCAGTACAGGGAAGGCCGAGCCGCCTGAAGATTAAAAGTTGATAAAGTAGAAAAGCCTTTTTTTAAAAAGAGCCTGTCGCACCGGTGATCCCCCAAAGGGCCAAGGGACAGCCCGCATCGCTGCGCAAAGGATCAAGAAGAAATGAGCATTTTTCTGCTATCTCTACGATGGACCGTGGAGGCATCCATGAGTTTGAAATCGCTGAACAGATGTCTGGGCGGCACCACCACCACCTTGGTCTGATTTTTGAAAAGCTTCATCTGCGTATCGTCGATTCCTCCAGTGGTAATCCACAGATCAAAATCGCTCAATTGGCCGTAAATGACATTCGCAGGCCGCTCGAGCTTGGTATGGTCGGCCAATAGGATTTTACGCATCCCCCTGCGCAAAATGATCTGGTTGGTCCGTGCCACCTCCTCCTCTTTTGCCAGACACCGGCCTTTCAGATCGATGGAATCAACGCCGATGAATATCGAATCGAATTTGAGCGTCTCCAAAATGCGGTCTGTCAGACTGCCCTTCAACAACAGCATATTGTGCTGGTAGTCGTAGCTGCCGCCGAGGATATTGAGCGTGATGCTGGGATATTTTTTCAGCTGCTGAATCGCAGCGATATTGTTGGTGTAAATGTTGAGGGAGCCGATTTCACCGAGACACGCCGCGAATTGAAGGATGGTGGAGCCGTCTCCGAGAAGAATGGTGTCTCCGGGATTCACCAAACGGGAGGCCTCTTTGCCGATCGCGGCTTTCAGATCCAGATTCATTTCAAATTCATGGTTAAAGATGGTCCCGACCGATTTTTCGCCAGCGGTAATGCAACCACCCAGCGTTCGAATCACATCGCCGCTTTTGGCCAACTCGTCCAGATCCCGCCTGATCGTCAATTCCGACACCTGAAATCCTTCTGCTAACTCTTTTACCGTCCATTCTTTATAGAAAATGGACAACAGGTTGAGGATATAGTTCTGTCGTTCAGAAGGTCGCATAGGGCAACAGATCTTGAATATTTTATTCACAAAATTTGAACAAATTGTTCAGGCAATATATATATCCATTTGCAAAAACGCAAGAAATTTCTTCAATATTTTTTAAACGACTATAGAGCATGAGTATGATGATGGGAGGGCTGCAAATAACCACGATGGTTTACAGGTAAAGGGCGGCCGCACTTTGCCAGCGCTAAATCAAAAAGCCCCTGACAGCATGGTCAGGGGCTTTTAGTACCCCTAGCAAGATTTGAACTTGCGACCAACGGTTTAGGAAACCGCTGCTCTATCCAGCTGAGCTATAGGGGCGTGGAGAATGACGGCGCACAAGAAACTCTCGATCTTGTGACAACATATGATTTTAATGTACAAAATTTTCCATATATGTCCAACAGCTAATTTATCGCTGCTCCACAATCAGTTTTGCCAAGCGACCGCGGGCCTGCTCATAGGCAGCCGGATCGTGATTCCATTGCTGAAACGAAGCGGCCACGCCGGCGACGATGCGATCCACGTCTTCACGCTTGCCTTTTGCGGCCGCCAGAGCCATGTACTCATAATCCTCGGCCGCCTCTCTGAACAGCTTGAGGCGAATGGACGGTACAAAACCATAAACGCCGGCAGGCGCACCAGGATACAGCATCACTCCCTCTCCCCAGAAATGGCCGCGATAAGTCGGCGCTTCCCACACTTCCTGCAAAGACCGGTGGCCTTTGTAGGCCACGCTGGACCAGTATAAAAAACCGCTGATGTGCAAATTCCAACTGATCCAAAGGGGCGCACGAAAATGAACCGGCTCCATATCGATTTGCCACCACGGCGTAGCCTCAGAACCTTGACAGAGCGCGGTGTAACTCCACAGCTGTTCTCCTTTGGCCAACCGTTGCTTGGCACTGGCATCATCCCACAGTCCCCACAACGGACACCAAATATCCACTGCACCATACAGATCGCCCCAATCAGCCTGACTGGGAATGGTCTGTTCGGTGCACAATCGCGCGAGCCCTGAATCCGCAGAGTGTATCAGCGCCCCTTGTCTGCGAACAAGCTCGTACTCGCCGGCATCATTAGGCTCATCCTCGAGGTAGACATACGCCTTTTCCAGATAACCTAGCTCGCGTAGCCAGGCGGCAACGGCAGCCAGATAAGCCCGGCACTTTTCAGGTTCCTCCTGGTAACGCAAGGGCACATCCAGTGCGTTGAAATGCTCCTGTTCCACCAGCTGCCGGATCCGTTCGCTTTCCCCCTGATCGACAAGCCCACGCTGTGTGTCCCAGTGCGGCCAGATTGAACCAGGGGTGGCAGGCACAGCCCGGTGCTTCAGCAACGCCTGGTTGTACAAATGCTCCATCGCATGAAACTCTTTTGTGTCCGGTTGCAGGCCCATCAGTTCAGCCGCCTCGCGGTAAAGAGGACCAAAGTGGGAGCGCAGGGCGATGTCCTGCGGCAGAGTAAAATCCCACACAGTTACTTTTATCGGCACTGTCTCCAGATGAACGCCGTTCGACCCAACAACTGCTGTTCCTGAATAGACGCCCGGCGCTGTCCCCGGCGGCACATAGAGATCGCACCATACCTCAGCGTTCTCTCCCGGCGCCACGGAGAACGGTGCTGCGATATAGCTCGCATCACTCTTTTGCTGAGCGGCCTGAAAGGGGATCAGAGCATCCGGATACCAGCCGGCGGGATTCCGAGCGCCAGGGCTTGGTTGTGCGATATGCAGATAGTGGGCGCGAAAAAGCTCGACCTGCTCTGCAGAGATAACGGCATGGCCTGCGGCCAGCGGCCCCACCGTCACGTTCACGTTCTTCAGCGGACGCGCGCCCGCGCGGATGATCAGGCGAAAGGGCTCGTACTCGTTGGCAGCAACCTGAATGTTCACCTCCCTGCATGGACCCGGAGCCGTATCGCGCAAGACCCGCTGCCAGGGCGATGCCACCCATACCGTCGCTTGATTCTGCACGCAGGAGAGCAGAATAATGAAAAGAACCACCAGCCCTTTCCGGCTATTGAAGAAAGCAGCATGGCTGGGGACGCAAAGCAAGGCAAAGAATCTGGGTCGATTCATTTTATTCCTCATCAGCTGCGCCGTCTCCGTTTCAGCGGATTCCTCAACAGGCAACTCATTACTCCTGGATCCACTTGCGTTTCAGCCCGTTGTACAAACCTGTATGATCGCTTGGCTCGCTGCTGCGTTCATTCCAGCGCAGCCACAGGCCTTCCGGTCTGCCGTTCTTAAATACGCCCTCCGCCCGTTTACGGCCGTTTTCATACCAGGCAGTGAACGGTCCATTCTCCAGGCCGTTGCGATAGGTGATTTTGCTTTTTTTCTGTCCATTTTCATACCACTCGGTCCACACTCCATCCTGCCGGTCCTTTTTATAGCAGCCTTCGATTCGTTTTTGACCGTTCTCATACCAGACGGTCCACGCACCGGACCGGCTGCCGTTATGGTAGAAGGTTTCACTCTGTTTTTGGCCGTTGGCATGCCAGACCGTCCACACGCCTTCTTGTTTTCCGTTCTGGTAATATCCGACAATCTGTGTTCGGCCATCGGCAAAAGAGTTCTCCACCTTTCCGCTGTAGGGCCTCTTCTGCCCAATCAAGTAAACCCGTTCACCGCGTTTCTCGAATCTCACCGTGTCGATCTGTTGCGCGTTCAGAATGGATGCGGTTAAAACCAGTAATCCGCCGAACAGGATGAGAGCGTTCATAGATGCCTGCCTCCATGATGCTTCAACGCCGGACTGCAGCGGACTCAACGGCGGACAACGGATGAATCGTGTCAGCCCGGGCCGGGACCGAATGGAAAAAGGCATCATCCATCTCTAGCGGGGATGAATCATGCCTTTCCAGTCCATAGCCTGATGCACAAGAGCGCTGCAGTCCGTACCGATAAAAGGTAAAGGATTAAATCTTGGAAAACAAGCTTTATCAGTGGGCTCTTTTTTATCGATTGCAATTGACGGAGCAACCGCGTAATTTAAAATATCACACTCGTTCTACCACAGGGCCGGCCCTGCAGAAACCCTCTCAAGCGGAATTATTTCCATGCGGCTGAACACTGATTCAAAATTTTATCTTCTCTTCCGTTCCCTGCGGCACCGCAACTTTCGTCTGTTCTTCATCGGCCAGTCCATCTCGCTCATCGGTACATGGATGCAGCTGCTGGCGGTCAGTTGGCTGGTGTGGAGGATGACTCACGATCCTTTTCTCCTCGGGCTGGTGCCGTTCATCGGCCGGCTGCCCACTCTTTTTCTGGCGCCTCTGGTCGGCGCTCTGGTGGACCGCTGGGACCGTCACCGGCTGGTGACCGCCACTCAGGTGTTGTCCATGCTTCAGGCGTTGACCCTGGCCCTGTTCATGTTCACCGGTTGGATGACCATCGGCATACTCATCGCGCTGCAACTGCTGCTGGGAGTGATAAACACCGTGGATATGCCCAGCCGACAATCCTTCATGATTCAGATGATCGATGACCGCAAGGATCTCACCAACGCCATTGCGCTCAACTCGTCCATGGTGAACGCAGCGAGGCTGGTCGGTCCTGCCATAGCCGGAATGCTGGTGGGCTGGCTGGGTGAGGGTGCGTGCTTTCTGGTCAACGGATTAAGCTATGTGGCGGTGATCGGCGGCCTGTTGGCCATGCGCGTCAAGCCCCATGCGGTTGTTGACCGCAGCGTGTCGCTTAAACGCACGCTTAACGAGGGATTTCGCTATGCCTTCGGCTCCACCTCCATCCGCTCGATTCTGTTGCTGCTTGCCCTGGCCAGTCTGGTGGGACAATCGTATGTAAACCTGCTGCCCATTTTCGCCGACCGGATTCTTAAGGGCACCTCGTTCACTCAGGGCATGTTGATGTCGGCCGCCGGGCTCGGCGCCCTGGCAGCCGCTGTGCATCTGGCTGTGCGCACAACCGTTCGCGGATTGGGTCGTTTGATCGCTCTGGGGCCGCTGGTCATGGGCGCCGGTCTGATCGGCATCGGCGTATCACGATCTCTATGGCTGTCTCTGCCGGTCATGGTGATCATCGGCAACGGAATGATGACCCAGATGGCGGCCAGCAACACCATGCTGCAGACCCTCACGGCGGATGACAAGCGGGGCCGGGTGATGTCGTTTTACAGCATGGCCTTTCAGGGCATGGTGCCGCTCGGCGCTCTGCTGGCCGGCGGCATGGCGTCTTGGATCGGCGCCCCCTGGACCGTCATCCTCGGCGGTCTCTGCTGCATTCTCGGGGCCATCGTGTTCTACCCTGCGCTGTCCGGAATACGCTGACGAGCAAAAAACCTCTGTTTACTTAAACCTGAACAGGCGACAGCAGCCGTCTGAATATCAATCGACAGCGTAAAACCGGCGCCGATGCCGATGCTCCATTGATCAACCGCCTGAGCACGGGCGTCTTTTAGCGGACATCGCCGGGATAAGGCGTCTGATATCCCTTGACAGCGTGCCAAATGATGCGATTGAACGTGTCGTCATCGATGCGGTCCACATCCGACAGATCCTGGGCCAAAGACTTTTCCGCCCAATGCCGTGCGTCGCCGTTCAGGCTTTGCAACGGCGGATTGATCTCATCCAGCGGAATGTTGTTCGGCAACGCTGTATACGGCGTAAAATTAGGCGTCGACGTAAAGCAATCCAACATGGGCTGAACCGCTCGATCGAGCTGGTTCATCGGCTGCAGGCCGAAGATGCTCTCGATGGTGCGCACCATGGAGATCTGGCTGTAAAAAGTCGAGATCACCTCTCCGCGTTTAGTATAGGGACTGATGACCAAACCCACCGTGCGGTGGCCGTCCACATGGTCAAAGCCGTTCTGTGGATCATCCTCTGTAACCAGAATGCAGGTCTCGGGCCAGAACCGGCTTTTTGAGACCGCTTCAACGATTCGCCCCAGCGCCAGATCGTTGTCCGCCACCGCCGATCGCGGCATAGGCAGGTTCGGCCGCGTTCCCGAGGTGTGGTCATTGGGCAGGAGCATGATGATAAAATTGGGCAGATTGTTTTTCTTTTCAAACTGCCTGAGTTCTTTGATGAACTCGCGTGCGCGATAGACATCCGGCACAGTGGTGGGAAACCCGACAAAGGTCGGACACAAATGGGGCTCCAGCGTGGCCAAATTCGCCCGGGCGCGAATTTTCACCCTGCTGGTGTTGTTCAGATAATCAGCGTAGACATCCATGAATTCCGCGTCAGCCGGAGTGATCTCAGCCTTGACGAACTCGCCGTAATCGCGGAATGTCAAACCCTTGCCCAGCACATGATCCCAGATGAATCCTGAACTCGCATAAGCCAGCGCATCATCGCCGTCATAAGGATAGCTGCGGACAAAATCGCCGAAAGATTTTTCCAGGTAATCCGTGACATAAGCCTCATCGGTCCACTGGTGGCCGTCGGCGCTGAGAATGCCGTTGCAGTAGAAATTATCCAGCAGCACAAAGGTCTCGGCCAGGGCGTGGTGGTTGGGTGATACCTCGCGTCCGAACAGCACCAGGCTCGAATCGCCGTTTCCCTGCGCCAGATCGCCGAAAACCTGGTCATAGGTGCGATTTTCTTTAATGATATAGATCACATGCTTGAAATGGGAAATCTGGCCGGGTTCGACGGGAATCGGCACTTGGACCGGCGCAACGTTTGCGCTGACCGTGGTCGCAGCCTTATTCCCAGCCAGCTGATTGTTGGCCGTGACCTGACGGCTGTACTCGGCCAGCATCTTTTTGTCCGGCAGCCTGATGATGGAAAGAGAACCCAGATGATCGTGCGAGTTAAATCCTTGCCGCTCCGTGGGCATGTTGCGCGAGCCGCAGCCTTTGACGTTGGCGACAAATAAAAAATCGCCTTTGGCGTCGATCTTGATTGCGCCCGGATACCAACCGGTGGGAATATACCCTTCGATCCGCGTCTCAGCCAATGGGCCGCCGGATCGAAGGCCCAGCCGCACCTGACAAATGGCATTTTCCGTCGCATTAGCGACATAGAGCACATTGCCGTCGGGAGAGAGGGCCAAAGCCGTGGGCGAACTGCCGAAGGGCAGGTTCGCCGATTGTTTCACCGCAATAATTTCCACCACCTCGTCGGTGCGGGTGTCGATGACAAAAATTTTATCACTATTGGTGCAGGCGACGAACAGGCGGGAGCCGTCGGCATTGAGAATCAGAGCTGAGGGATGCAATCCTACCTCGATGTTTTTGATCTCGCGCATGGCGTTCAGATCCACAACGGACACCGAGCCGTTGTTGGCAATGCCGGTCCGCGGATCCACTAGAACCTGCGACCCCGAGCTGTTGGCCGTGGCCTCCCCTTTTTGCGGCCTGCGGCCTCCATAGTTGCTGACATAAGCGCGGTTGCCGGCAAGCGCCACGCCATAGGGCGCCATGCCCACCGCTACGGTTTTGACCTGTCCGGCTGGCAGATCCACCGCAGCCAGGCTGTTGTAGCGGCCCAGCGCCACCCAGAGCCGTTTGCCGTCCGGCTGCAAGGCCATGCCGCAGGGCGCCGGATCGCCGCTGATCGTCTCGCCGATATCGGCGCGGTATTTGACCACCGATTCTTCATTCAACCTCGGCAGGACCAGCGACTCGCCCCAGCGCATGATATTCTGTTCATCCAACTCAGCCACGCGGATGCGATCCTCCGCCTCGGAGACATAGATCCGCTTGCCGTTGGCAGACCAGACCAATCCGGTCATCGCGGCGCCGCTCTTGGGGAAAGGCAGGGATTGCACAACGGTCCGTTCACGCACTTTAATCAAATCCAGCGACCGCCAGTTTTTCACCGCCAGCAGTTTCTCGTCAGGGCTTAGAGCCAGGTCATTGGGACGGCCGTAAAATTGAATCTGAAATCCTGCCGGTTTGATGATCTGATGGGTGGGCGCCACATAACTGCCGTCGGCCTGCGGGCCGACGAGCAGCCGGTTGAGATCCTGCGCTGACGCCGTACCGATGACCGATAGAGTGATCAGCAGAGCCAGGACCAGCCTTATTATGCAAATTGTAGGGTCCATATATTTTTCCTTTCCATGTTTGCCCAGGACTCTAAAAATAGGAACCGCCAACGTCAAGCCTGCAGAGCGGCCGCCTGCTCTAATATAAAATTTCTACTCTTTAAAGCAATGAAAACATCGTTTCATTCATAGGGGCCAAATTATGCTTTAATGGCAAATGGAATGTATGTATATCGAAGCAGACGGCGGTCAGAAGAGAAATGCCGTGCCGCTGCAGACGCAAGCCGTTTCCTCTGCACAGTCTGCGTTACCAAGCTGAATCCTGAATCAAACCGGAAAAGACGACGAACTTGGCCGCCCCCGATGCCGCCATCATGATGATCTCCTTGGCAGCGACCATTTATGCCGGGTTGCGGGTTAAAAAACTCAAAGAGGATTTGGAGGGATATTTCGTCGCCGGCCGCAAAGTCGGATTATCCCTGGGAGTGGTCGCCCTCGCGGCCAGCGAGATCGGCGTCGTGACCTTTATGTACATGACCGAATTCGGCGTTACCATGGGCTATGCCGGTTTCGCCCAGTGAAAATCCTGGCAGTGCCTGGGGAGAATAAATGAATCTGGAGTGGATTTGGCGGTTTCTGTTTTACGCCTTCTCGGCGCTGTACTTCACCATCACGATAATAGTTTTTTTTACGGGTTCCAAGATCTGCGCAAGCTGCCGTCCAAATCGGAAACAGAAGACGGCCTCGCTGGTCGTCTGCCTGGCAGAACACGATCCCGACAGTAGGTTCGGTCACCAGACGCCGTTGGTCATATAGTCGTGCATAGCCTTGGCCGCGCGCCGGCCTTCGCCCATGGCCAGGATCACCGTAGCGGCGCCCAATACGATATCGCCGCCGGCGAACACTCCTTTTTTCGAAGTCCGACCGCCCGCAGCATCCGCAATGATGCCGCCCCATTTGTTGGTCTGAATGTCCGGCGTCTCGCGCGGAATCAGCGGATTGGGGCTGTTGCCGATGGCGATGATCACCACATCCACTTCGAGAATAAATTCAGAGCCCGGCAGTGGAATCGGCCGGCGCCTTCCAGAGGCGTCCGGCTCGCCCAACTCCATTCTGATCAGTTCGATGCCGGTGACCCGGCCGTCAGCATCGCTGAGGATGCGTTTGGGATTGACCAAAAAATGAAATTCAACTCCCTCCTGCTCCGCATGTTCCACCTCTTCCACCCGCGCCGGCATCTCTTGACGGGAGCGACGATACACGACGATGGATCGGCCCGCGCCCAAGCGCAACGCCGTCCGCGCCGAGTCCATGGCCACATTGCCGCCGCCCACCGTGGCCACTCGATCCGCGCGAATGATGGGCGTATCTACAGCCGGAAAGTCGTAGCTTCGCATCAGATTGGCACGGGTGAGGAATTCATTGGCGGAAAAAACACCGATCAGGTTTTCTCCTGGGATGTTCATGAAATTGGGCAGACCGGCGCCGGTGCCGATGAATACGGCGTCATATTCCTGCAGCAGTTCGTCGACGGACTTGATCTTGCCGATCACATAGTTGTATTTGAATTCCACACCCAATTTTTCCAGATAGCGCACCTCATAGTCGACGATCTCCTTGGGCAGCCGGAATTCCGGGATGCCATAGGTCAATACGCCGCCCGGTTTGTGCAGCGCCTCGAACACCGTGACCTCGTGGCCCAGACGGATCAAATCGCCGGCCACGGTCAGGCCGGCCGGCCCGGAACCGACCACAGCGGCGCGCTTGCCGGTTTTAGGCGGCAACTTCGGCAGGTCCATAACCCCGGTGCTGCGTTCCCAGTCCGCGACAAACCGCTCCAGCTTGCCCACGCTGACGGCGGCTTCTCTGGATTTGAGTATCTTTGCCACAGAACACTGCAGCTGGCATTGTTCCTCCTGCGGACAAACCCGGCCGCAGATGGCCGGCAACATATTCTTTTCTTTGATCTTGGACAAGGCTGCTCTGAAATCGCCCTGCGCCACCAGGGCAAGAAAAGCGGGTATATCGATACCCACCGGGCAGTTGACGACACAGGCGGCTTTTTTGCACTGTAGACAGCGGTTGGCCTCTTGGATCGCCTGCTCCGGCCGAAAACCCATGGGCACTTCGTTCTGATTGTGGATGCGAACCGCGGGGTCCTGCTCCGCCATGTGCTGCGGTGGAATGGCAAGGCGTTCCTTGGCGTTCATTCCCGACCCTCCTTCCCATTCGCGGACAGGCGACATTCGTATTCCTTAAAGGTGTTCAACCGCAGCATCATCTCGGACCACTCGACCTGATGAGCGTCGAACTCTGGCCCGTCCACGCAGACGAATTTGACCTGGCCAGCCACGGTGACGCGGCAGCCGCCGCACATGCCGGTGCCATCCACCATGATGGAGTTGAGACTGGCAAGGGTGGGGATTTGAAACGGCCGGGTGGTCTCTGCCACCATCTTCATCATGATAGCCGGACCGATGGTGATGATCTTGTCCAGAGTGCGCCCGCTGTCGATCAACTTTTGCAGCGACTCGGTCACCAGCCCTTTGTCTCCATAGCTGCCGTCGTCGGTGGTGATGATTATCTCATCGCTGATGGCGCGGATCTCCTTTTCCAGAATGATCAGTTCTCGGGTGCGGGCGCCGAGGATGGTGATCAGATAATTGCCCGCCCCTTTGACCGCCTGGGCGATGGGATGCAGCGGCGCAGCGCCGATGCCGCCGCCGATGCAAACCACCGTGCCCCACTTTTCAATATGCGTGGCCGTCCCCAGAGGACCGACCACATCCTGTAGTTTTTCTCCGATCTGCTTCTCGGCCAGCAAGCGGGTGGTTTTACCCACGCTTTGGGAGATCAAAGTAATGGTTCCCGCTTGCGGATCTGCGTCCGCGATGGTCAGCGGGATGCGCTCCCCGCCCTCCCATACACGGATGATGACGAACTGACCGGCCCGGCGTTTGCGGGCGATCTCGGGGACATATACATCGAAGCGCGTCACTCGCGGAGCGATAACCGTCTTGCTGAGGATGGTGTAGAGTTCTGGCAACATACTGTTTCCCGATTTATTCCATTTTTGAAAGGTACAAAATCCTGCAATCAATTCAAATAGAAAAGGAAGCCGATGAACAAGGCTCGTCGGCGTGAGGTCCAGGCTGTGCGTAGATCGCAGCCGTCTTTCAAGTGATAGTTTTCAGGTCCAAGGACCGCGCGGCTGGTGGAAGGATCCCATTTCGCTGTGGGTGAAAAAACGCTGATTTTCATTTTTCTGTTGTACCTTATCATTTTCTTTTATACTTTCACCGAATAATTTATTCCATCAGATGGGTGGATAAAAGGCCCTACGCCATGATGCAAAAAATCGCTTTGCTGATCGTTCTGCTCTGCAGCGGCAGCCGCGCCGCGGAAACGGCGGTCCCCTCTTATTACCGCCTCGATGACCGTCTTTGCCAAAACCTTGTGCAAATCGTTCAAGAGCTCGGATTGCATGGCGATTTCGATACCACGGAGGATGGAAAAGAGAAAATCTCTCTGGCGGTCATTGATCTGACCTCTCGCCCGCCGCGGCTGGCGGGTGTGTATATGGATAACTTTATCTACCCGGCGTCGGTCTACAAGATGTACGTCGCCGCCGCTGTGCTGGAGAAAATATCCCAGGGCGGACTGAACCTGACCGACCCCCATGTCATCGCCTCCCCTAACTGCGTGGATGCAGTCAAAGAGATCCGCTGGGATCCGCGACCGGTTTTGCAGCCGGGGGATACGGTGACGGTCAATTACCTGTTGGATCTGATGGTCACCCGCAGCGACAACACGGCGGCGAACTGCCTTATCGATCTTGCGCAGCGTAAAAACATCAATGCACTGATGCAGGCGTACGGCTGGCGCGGCAGCGAGGTGACTCGCAAGTTTTTAAGCAGAAAGTACGAGGATCCTGAATATAAAACCATCCGCGGAACAGAGACCTGCGCACTGCATGCGGCTGATTTTCTCTACAGGATTTACACCCGTCAATTGATCAATGACTGGGTCAGCCAGCAGATGATGACGTTTTTAGGCAGACAGCTGGACAAATCCAAACTGGCCGGCGGCCTGCCGGCGAATGCCATGTTCTATCACAAGACCGGATGGTACGCCGAATGGACCCATGACGTGGGCATTGTCGACACCGGCCGAGTGCGCTATGTCATTGCCTGTTTTCTGCCCCTGCCGGCCAAGGAGGCGTTGCCCATATACCGCGCATTATCGAGAAAAATATTTCACCTGATGAACGGCCGCGGTGAGTGACGTTCATCGCCATTGGATGTGGATCTTTTCAAGGAGCGAGAAGATGAGCCCGAAAACCTATGATGTGGTCGTGATCGGCGGAGGCATCGTCGGATTAGCCACGGCCATGGCTTTGAGCAAAAAATATGCAGCATCCCTGCTGGTCATCGAAGCGGAAAAAAAGCTGTCCGCGCACCAAACCGGCAACAACAGCGGGGTTATTCACTCCGGGCTGTACTACAAACCGGGCTCTCTCAAAGCGCTCAATTGTGTAGCCGGCCGCGAGGCCATGTACGCCTTTTGCCACGAGCACCAAATCCCTGTGGACCGATGCGGCAAAGTAGTAGTCGCCACTCAGGAGAGCGAACTGCCGGCTCTGCAGGAACTCGAGCGTCGAGGCCTTGCCAACGGACTGAAAAACCTGCGGCGGTTGAACCGGGAAGAGCTGACCGAGTACGAACCCCATGTAGCCGGCATCGCCGGCCTGCATGTGGAGGAGACCGGCATCGTCGATTACCTGGTGGTCAGCGAGGCCTTCAGCCGCATCATTCAGGAGAACGGCGAGGTCAGAACCAGCACCCGTTTTCTATCTTTGAAACGAGAGCAAAACCAGCTGATCATCAACACCAGTCAGGGGGATATCGCCTGCCGGAATCTGATCAACTGCGGCGGTCTGCAATCAGACCGCATCGCCCGGCGCTGCGGCGTCAAACCCGGGCTGCAGATCATTCCTTTCCGCGGCGAGTATTATGAGGTGATCGAGGAGAAGCACTATCTGATCAACCATCTCATCTATCCGGTTCCGGATCCGCGTTTTCCCTTTCTCGGGGTTCATTTCACGCGCATGATCAAGGGCGGCAGAGAGGCCGGGCCCAATGCGGTGCTGTCCTTCAAACGGGAGGGTTATCACAAAACCAGCTTTTCCCTGGCGGACACCCTGCAGTTCGGCCTGTACGGCGGATTCTGGCTGATGGCGATTAAATTCTGGAAGATGGGGTTAGGAGAATTTTATCGTTCTTTCAATAAAAAGGCGTTTGTGCAGGCGCTGCAAAGATTGGTGCCGGCCATCGGCTATGACGACGTGAAACCCGGCGGCGCCGGTGTGCGCGCACAGGCGTTGGAACCCAATGGGGCTCTGGTGGACGATTTTCGCATCGTCGAGGCGGAGCATCAGGTCCACGTGCTGAACGCGCCCTCACCCGCAGCCACTGCGTCGATCTCGATCGGCGAAAGCATTGCCGACATGGCCGCTAAAAATTTCTCACTGAGCTTGAAAAAATAGCGCAACACGATGGTCGGCGCTGGTCGGTTCGACTCGATGATCGGTCTATTTGATTTCCGCCGGGCTTGTTGAGCCCGGCGATCCCATCCCCTGCAGCGGCAGCTCGCCTCCAGCGCTGCCGCCGGTCCTACTTCCACAGAGACGGCAATTTGAAACGGGAGCCGATGAATAAAAACGTCGGATTGCTTTTGTGGCCGTTGAAATCCACGCCCAATCCCACCTGCAGGTAATTCCAGAAGATCAGACTCGCACCCAGGCCGGTCTGCAAAGAGTTATCGTCGTCGCCCGAATTCACATTGCCGAGGATAAAGGAAAAATCCACGCTCATGAATTTTTGCATCCACAACGGTTGATAGGACATGCCGATGCCGATGGAACTCAGGATCGCCGTAGTCGCCTCCCCCTCGAACGGTATCTTAAAGAGGATGAACGAGGTGGACGGTTGAAAGGCCTCGTACCACCGACGCTTGACGATAAAGGATTGCATCAGCCGGTTCTGATCGCCGGGATTGCGTACGATCAACTCTATGCTTTCTCCGGATCGCGCGCGGATCCGCGGCCGCCACTGCCAGGTCGTTCTCTCCTGGCCCGGCTCCAGGCTGAAGAATCGCTTATCCATGGATTCCGAACGGACGATGTTGGCTGAATCCAGCAGCACCGCAAGGATCTCCACTTTCTGCACGCCGGAATCGGCCGGCAACGAATCGGGCATCAGAGTCACGCGGATGCCATCATCGATGTTGACCGGCCGCACCGTGCGCGTCCAACCGGCGTGAATCAGATCGCCCCTATGGGAAAAGACTTCCAGGCGGGCGAAGGAGGCAAAGGGCTGCCAGGGCCGTACCGTCAAACTGAAATCCTCAAAGCGGAAAGGAATGCCGGATACGCGCGCCTCCATCGGATACACCCCCGGGGTTGCCATCCGGCTGCTGATGGCCTGAGCTCGAATGAGATCGTCGCGTTTCTCGATTACTTTGAACACGACCTCTGCTTCATCCAGATTTAAATCGACTTGAGCCAAGCGGCTGCCTTTGATCACCAGATTCAGCGTGTCCAATGGATGCAGCACCCTCTGCGGGGAGACAAAGGTGATCACCGGCGGTTGCAGCACCTGGAGCACCCCTTTCCAGGATGGCGCGCTGCCCGCCTCGCTGAGGGTAAAGGTCCGTCGGTCGAGAAAAGTCTTTTCCGGCTTGTCGTGCAAAAGCAGTTCCACCTCACAGGTGCTGTCATCGATGACCTGGGTGACCGGAAAACGGTTGGATTCGATGTTCAACTCGTAGGAGCGTTGACGTTGTAAACGGCGGTTGCCGGCAGCCTCCACCGCGATCACCAACCGGGTCTTACGGTCGAGAAACAACAACCCATCATCGATGCGCTGCACCCGCGCCGACGATAGGGGCATGGCCTGACCGATAAAGAAATTGGAGGTGTCCGCCTGACCATCGGCATTGACGATGACCAGACGATAGGGTTGGTTTTTATCCAGGGCCGGCAGAGAGACCGTGAGATCGAGATAATGGGCGGTGACGGCTTCGACCGACACATTGCCTTCATCCGGCGTCAGAGCAGCGCGCAGTCCTTTATAAAAATTCTGCCCGTTGAGCCGCACTTTGCGTTCGCGGCCGTCCGCATTGATCGTCGGCATCACGCCGGTTATCTTGGGGGCCTGATCGCTGGTGAACACCAGAGCGCCGAATCCATCCGGACCATAGGCGCTCTGCAGTCGAAAGGTGTGCGGTCCCAGATCGACGCTGCGACCGTCCACCTCCAGGGCAAAGCGCAGACTGTCGGGACTGTAGCTCGTCCGCCGGGCCGGATCCTTCATCACTTGGATCGCCGAATCGTCAAAATCGATGGTGCTGGACGACAGCAGGGCGCTTCCGCAGACCGTTATAGAGGCCATGGTGCGTCCGCTGGACGCCAGTCGCAGGGTATCGCGTCGTGTCTGACCGCTCTGATAGACTGTGACATAATCGACGGTCGGCATCTGCGACAGCCGCACCTCCAGCTGCAGCGCCAGTTTTTTCTCACCACTCTGGTCCACCACCAGCAGTTCATGCACGCCATAATCGCCAAAGGTGGAGTCGATGGCGATGCCGCAGGCCAGTTCAGCGGGCCCCAGAGAATCCACCGAAACGATGCTCAAGCCGCGGCTTTTTCTGCTGAACAGCACGGTGTCGCGGCTGGTGAACCGACAATCCAGATGGTAAACCGTGCGCACTTGTTCCACCCGGTCGTGCCAGGATGGCACGGTGAGAGCGGAAATCGTCATGGTCGGTACGGATTGTGCAAAAAGCAGGCCGGCGGCCAGCAACCCTATCCCCATTCCCATTCTGGCCAGTCTGTTTATCATTTCTTTTCCTCTAATTTACGTATTACCCGGGCGGGATTTCCGGCCACCACCGAGTTGGCCGGAACATCTTTGGTAACCACACTGCCGGCGCCGACGATAGCGTTTTCACCGATGGTCAGACCGCAGAGGATCGTGGCACTGGAGCCGATGGAAGCGCCCTGTTTGACAAAAGTGGGCTCACAGGTCCAGTCCGCCTCTGTCTGCAGCGAGCCGTCGCTGGTCGTGGCGCGCGGATATTTATCATTGATGAACGTCACATTGTGACCGATGAAACAATGGTCTTCGATGTGCACGCCCTCACAGATGAAAGTGTGACTGGAAATTTTGCAGTTCTTGCCTATGGTGGCGCCCTTTTGAATCTCGACAAAAGTTCCGATCTTGGTTCCATCGCCGATCTCGCACCCGTATAAATTGACAAAGTTGAAAATCTTGACGTCTTTGCCCAATTTCACCGAATCCGCAATACTGACGAATTGCATACACGTTCTCCTGGATAAAGTAGGCCGAGCTCACATTGAAGCGCACGGGCTGCCGCCCAAGCGCAGAATTCATTCTTGCGACATTTGGCGTTTCTGGATCGCCCCCTTCATCTGCCGCTCGGAAAAGGGGTCATTTTCTCTTTAGCCAGAATGGAAAGATATTGACCGTATTCGTTCTTGCGGTTGAACCGCGCCTGTTCCTGCAGCCGGTCGGCGGTAATCCATCCTTTGCCAAAGGCGATTTCCTCCAGACAGGCGATTTTGAATCCCTGCCGGTCCTGGATGGTTTTGACGAAACTGGCGGCGTCCAAAAGGCTCTCATAAGTACCGGTGTCAAGCCAGGCGAAACCACGGCCGAGCAGGCGCACCGCCAATTGCTGATTTTGCAGATAGATCCGGTTGACATCGGTTATTTCCAGTTCGCCGCGCGCAGAGGGTTTGATCGTCCTGGCCACCTCGATCACGCGGTTGTCGAAAAAGTACAAGCCCACCACCGCATAATTGCTTTTCGGCGTCTTGGGTTTCTCTTCGATGCTGAGCACGCGGCCCGCGTCATCGAACTCGACCACGCCATAGCGCTCCGGATCGCGCACCAGATAACCGAAAACCAGCCCTCCCCCTTTCGCTTCGATATGCCGAACCGATTCTTCCAGCAGGCCGCGAAAGTGCTGGCCGTAAAAAATATTATCACCCAGGATCAGACAAACTGAATCTTTGCCGATAAAAGAGTCGCCGAGGATGAACGCCTCAGCCAGGCCGTTCGGCGCCTCCTGCACCTGATAGCTGAGCCTCAGGCCGAACTGGGAGCCGTCGCCCAGCAGCTGCTCAAAACGGGGGAGATCCTCCGGCGTCGAGATGATCAGCACCTCCCGAATGCCGGCCAGCATGAGCACCGAGAGCGGATAATAGATCATCGGCTTGTCATAGATCGGCAGCAGCTGCTTGCTGACCACCCGGGTGATAGGATACAACCGGGTGCCCGCGCCGCCGGCCAAAATGATGCCTTTCACAAATGTCTCCTTAAAAGAATAGAGGAACGCGCTTGAGAAAAACGAAAAAGCCAAAAGTTACAGTCTGATCTCTTTGCCGCGCGCTTTGATGGATTTCTCCGATGCCTCGAGGATGCGCACCATATTCACGCCGGCCTGGCCGTTGGTCAATGGTTTCACGCCCTTTTCGATGCACTCGACAAAATGAGCCACCTCGGCGGACAAGGCTTCGGTCAGCGGCACCTTGGGGGCGAACATATCGCCGGTGCGGTATTGAATCAGCGTGTCATAGATCTCATCCTTGGAGCGGTTGACGGTGATGCCGGCGTCATAGATTTTAATCTTGTCCTGCGGCAGATTGTCGTCCCACACTATCATCTTTTTAGCGCCGGCGATGATGGTCTGGCGGAGTTTGACCGGAGACAGCCAATTCACATGGATATGAGCGATCAGATGGTCAGGAAAGTAGATGGTCAGATAGGCCACATCCTCCAAGCCCTGGCCGACGTGGTCCGAACCGGTGGCCACGACCGCTTCCGGTTTGCGGTTGAGAAGAAAATCCATAATGGCGATGTCGTGCGGCGCCAGATCCCAGATGACGTTGACGTCGTGTTGGAATAGGCCGAGGTTGATGCGCACAGAGTCGAAATAGTAGACGTCGCCGATCTCGCCCGCATCGAGATATTTTTTGATCAATCGCACGGCGCCGGTGTAAATGAAGGTGTGATCCAGCATCAGCGTCACTTTTTTCTTTCCGGCCAGCTCCACCAGTTCCTCGGCCTGCGCCGAAGTGGAGGTCATCGGTTTTTCCAGCAACACATGCTTGCCCGCCTGCAGCGCCGCTTTGGCGATTTCATAGTGCGTGAACACCGGCGTACAGATGGCCACCGCATCGATGGACGAAGAATGGATGATCTCGCTATAATCGGGCGTGGTCTGAATGGTGGGAAACTTTTTCCGAATGAACGCCAGCCGCTCGGGCCGCAGATCCGAACACATCATCATGTTGGCCCCTTCAAAACCGTCGAAATTACGGATGATGTTGGGGCCCCAATAACCTACGCCGATCACGCCCACATTGATCATATACCCTCCTGTTTCTGAATAAAGAGGTTGCTGTTACGGCATCCTGATTGGTTTAAAAAGATCCAGAGAGACGCCGGCCTGGCCCTGCCAGAAAGATCGTTCGGCCCCGGATTGATGGCTCCAGTTGGATGCTCTTGTGTGACGGGCGTGTCCGAACACACAGAAGCCCCAACGGGGCTGCCAGCTCAGGTCGAGGGTCAACAGATCCAAAGATTCAACGACGCCGAAGGGAAATGGTTCATGATAGTTTTCACCCTTCGGCAGATCGAGCCATGGCTCATCGAATTCCGCTTCAATACGCCCCTCCCCCTTTCGCCGATGTTCATAAGTGATAGAAAGCCGCCAAGCGGAGACCGGCCAATAGGAAAGTCCGGACAACAGCCGGGTAAAGTCGTTGCCGAGAAAGTGGCCCAGAGGCAGCCGACGATGCAGCCATTTTTCCCACGGATTAACGGTATTGTAGGTACGATTAGCGACCGCGGTGTACTCGGCGAACAAGTCCAACCCCCGCAGCCAAAACGGATCCGACCAGTCGACGCCCAGCAGATAACCCCATTCAGCCGGTTCTCTGTCGCCGGGGCCGGAATTTTCCACCTGCAGATCATCGATGAGCAGATCGGCATAAAAGAGCCAGTTGCGCGCCGGCTTGACCGCCAGCTGCACGCTGCCCAGGGTGTTGGCAGGATCAGGGCCGTTCATCTGCTCAGCATGAAAAAACGCAAAGGGATTGCAGTATGCTAAATTCATTCCGGCGCCCATTCCGCCATAGATCACCGCCTCCTGCAGCGCCGCAGAGAGAAACCGCCACGGCCGCACCTCCAGGCGATGACCGGACAGATAGCGGTTTTGTCGGTCGACCGCTCCAGCCGCCATATAGCGGCTTGGGTCCAGAGTGGCGACAAAGAACTGGTAAATAAACCACGGTTGACGAAAAGACAGCATCACCTGATCCAGCGGCCGCGAGTGATCGGAGATGAACAGCGCGGCGTCATGCCCCGGCCCCAGCCGAAGAAAATCCCGGCCGATCTTGAACTCCAATCCATCTCGATACAGGCGCAGAAAGGCCTGTTCGGTATAGCCGGCGAAACCGTTCTGTTGAATGCCGAGATAATCAGGCTGATTGTCCAACCGCGAATCAGCGACCATAACGTTGTACAGCTGCAGCCAGGGCCTGAGCTGAACGCCCAGATGCAGTCGATGCACACCCGCGTAATGCTTGTCCTGTCGATCATCGACATATCGTTCATCCGACTGGGCGCCGATCAGCAGGGATCCGGTTCGCAGCCCCTCGTGTTGCAGGCAGGTGATCAAGTTCAGGCTGCGTTCATAGGCCACAGCCGATGCCTGCGTAGGGCTGGTCAATTCGGCGCTCAACGCCTTTTGCACATCCGCCGCGGTCAACGGCCGGCTTAATGGGGAAAGCTGCCAGAGGTATCCTCGTGTCTGCAGAAAACGGATGTAGGCATCGGACCAGTGGGAAGGCCGAAGCGTCTGGCTCATGGCTGCCTGCAACAACAGCAAAGATAGAACAAAGGTAATTCTCTTGATCATGGATCGCTTTATGAGAGTAAGTTCCTGTGCCATAGGGGTGAAAAGAACGACCGCTGTTTTTACAGCGGTGAGCGTCGTCGAATTTTACCTCCCCTTCAGAAAACGCCGGCAAGCCGCCCCACCCGGCCCGCTGCGGCCGGCACCGGCTGCAGCCCTTGCCGGCGGCAACGACTGGAAATCGGACCGCGCCGGGACGCCGCAACCGCACGCGCCATCCCTGTACACGGTTTAATAGGTGATCGTCGCCTTGGCCAAATCCAACACCATCTTTTTGTTCTGGTGTTTGATCTCCATCTTTTGGCTGCCTGCGGCGGACTGGAGATAGGGTGAATCGAACAGCGGATAATCGGTCGGATCATCGTTCCGTCCGTTCACCAGTCGCCGGCCGCTGTAATCACACTCGAGCACATCGCCGTCCAGTGTGCGATAGCGTACGCACAGGGTGCGTTCAAAATCGATGAGTTCCACCAGATTGGCTCTGATCGCGGTCTGAAAATCGGCGAACGATTTGCATTCCTCAGGTTGTTTGACCTCCAAAATAAAACCGTTTTTGACGTCATGGCTGCGCAACCGCCAAACCTGTTTTTCTTCGATCCACTCGTATTTCTTCAGCGGCCGGAAGGCGATATAAACCGTCGGCGTGCAAGCGAAAATCCAGCCGGAGGCATCCTCGATGCGCTCCTGCAGGTCTTTGGAGAAAAAGCCGTCATAGTGCCGATAGACCACATCCGGCCCGCTGAGATCGTAGAGGCCGATCAGCGTATTCTTGTATTGCATGAGCTTTTCATAGGGCGAAGAGCCCACCAATTTGTCCTCTTTGTCGTAGGTGGTCTTGGAATCCACCACATCCGCCACAATGGAGCCGAGCAACGAGGTGAACAAAGAGCCCATATCCCGAGCTGAATAATAGGGATGCAGAGTGAACAGCGTGGTCACCTCGCCCGGTTTGACCGCTTTCCAGGTCAGCGCCCAGGTATGCTGCAGGATCTGTTCGGTGTGGCCCCATTGAATGCTGCCCAGCGCGGTCGACGGCGTCATGTACATAACCTTGTTCACCGTGGGATTGCGCTCCTCATAATAGCGCAGCCGGTTGCGCGATCGCTTGCGTTCGTAGCTGACATACGGTTGACTGCGGTCCGTGGCGATGCGATAGAGGATGTCCGGCAGGCGGTAATCGCTCATGGCGCACACCAGGCAGTTGCCGAGAAAATTAACCGGTTCCCCCTTGCGGTTGAACAGCGGCCGGTCGCCGAGGAAAAAGGCGGCGGTCTTGCTCATCATGCTCTGCCGTTTGTCGAATATATCCGGCTCATAGATGCGGCTGTGCGGGCCGCAATATTGGCCGTCGAGATAATCGATAAAAAAATCTGCCAGCAGCCAATGGATCATAATCTCGGCCCGTTTTTTCATCACCGGATCCCGGCTGAATTGGTTCAACATGAACATGGGGGTGAGAAAGAAAGAGAGATAGGCGGGCGAGTCGAACTCACCCTGGCCGATGGTGGTGGTGGTGGTCATCCAGTAATTCAGCCAGCCCTCGGCATCCAGCCTGTTCTCCTCCGAGCTTTTGCCGTTGAACCAGGAAGGGCCTGGTTCGTTGGGCCAGCATTGCGACGCCAAATATAGTGAAGTGTAATACATAACCCAATGGTTCTCAGTATCGCCGCGATACGGCGTATAGTCCTTCAGGGATCGGCGCACCTTGGCTTTATAGGCCGCCGGCATGTTCTTCTGTCCGTACAGATACATGGACATCACCGGATACAGCCAGAACATGTCGCCGCGCGGCCGACTGGTGACGCTGTCGATGATCCGCAAAGCGGTCGGGACATCATAGTTCTGGTTCAGCTTGACCATGGCGCGAAACGCGTCCGGTCCATAGGGCAGCTTTTTATAATACGAAAGTACGCTGTCGCAGCGCTGCTGGTATAATTTATTGTAATCCGCCGCCTGAACAGCGACGGAAAAAAGTAGGGCATATAGAAAAAGGATGCGAAATGGTTTCATGATCCAGCTCCCTCATAGATACGCTACATGTAAGAACCCACTCCTGAGCCGAGCGGCTGGTTCGATCAGCCCCGGCGGACGTCAAAAAATGCCCATGCAATACACCCGGCCGTCGGGTTCAGCCGCGCAGGTGAAATGGCTGCCGCTGTCCGCGCTGCGCCATAGACCGTAATTCAACAGGCCGGCAAAAATCAACCGATTGTCCGTGGGGTAGATCGCCAGACTGCGTACCGTGCGGTCGCTGATCTCGTTATCCAAATGGGTCCATTTCTCGCCATAGTCGGTGGATTTGTTGATCCCGCAGAGATAACCGCCGCAGTAAAGCACGCCCTTTTCGACGGGATCAAAAACCAACGTATAGATCGTTCGGCCGCGCATGCCCATGGCGCGCTGCCGCCAGACTTTGCCGCCATCGCGGCTGACATAGACGCCGGCATCGTCGGTGGCCGCGGCCAGCACGGTCTCGTCATACGGTGCGATTTGAATCTCGTGCACTTCTCGACCTAACAATCCGCACGGCTGCCAATTTTCACCGCCGTCCACGCTTTTCATGATGCCGTCGGCAGTGGCCAGAAACAGCACCCGCGTGTCCGAGGGCAACAGGGCCAGACCATTACAATAAGTCTGACTGGTGGGTTTTAACCCCTGACTGATCTTTCTCCAGCTATCGCCGTAATCGTCGCTCTTCCAGACAAAGGAACTGGAGGTGGCGTAGACAGTCTTGGGGCGGAGCGGATCCAAATACACCTTGGTCACTTCGGTGATGGTCCAGTCGGTGACGATTTTCCATGTTTTGCCCGCATCAAGGCTGCGCAACACGCCGTTGCCCGCTGCCAGAAAGATGTTCTGGCCGTCGGTACGGGTGTCGACCGCCACGCCGAAAATAGAGTTGTTTTTCCACCCGCAGCGTTCCCATGTCTGGGCGTCCTTGGCGCCGTAATACAGGCCAAAGACCTGAATGTCCTGACCCACCACGGTGATCTGCTTGCGAAACACAATCGAAAAATAGATCAGCGGATCACGGCCGAATAGCGGCAGGGTAACCGTAAACATCAGAAGCAGCAACAGGACCACACTTTTTCTCATGAAAAACCTCCCGGATGATTAGTCAGCTAAATTAAAAAATTTTAAACAAAAGTCAAAGATATTGTTGCAGCGCGAGGATTTTAACTAGTGCCGAGATGCCTGTTCCTACTCCTCCTGCCTCTTTGCGCCCCTGCCCTGCCGGCTCAGGGATTCCGCCTGCAAAGCTCAAGCAGCAACCCACCTTGGCCGCATTCGTAGTCTATCGGCGCAGTTCCCAGGGCGCGTTGCAGGAAGGCCTATAAAACTAATTTCTGCTTGAATATGGCGGCCTGTTTGCCTACTTTAACGTCAAGCTCAGGGAGGACACGATGAAAGCTTTTGCCGCGTTGCTGCTGATGGTTCTATTGATAAGCTACGAAAAATCCAGACCCGACTCCGCCACTCCTGGCGGTCAGATCCTCGATCAGGACAGCGTAAACCTGCTGGCCAAGGCAAAATGGACCGTCAGCGAAGAAAAAGCCACCCCTTTTATCAATGCCAACGGCATCTATCAGGATGGTTCTTCGCCGATGTATCGCGATAAGGATGGTACACTCTGGGCTATGAGCGGGCACACCCACTTGGGACACATCGTTATGTTCAAAGGCAGTCGCCTGGACGACCTAAAAGAGGCCTATCCAATCAAAACCAATTTTAAAACCGGCGCAGGACCCTGGAGCTGCGGACCAGCCATGACCTGATCCACTGGAGTGATCCCCTTGAACCGGCCGGCAATGGGGATGAGTTCCACCGCCACTATTTTACCGTTGCGTCCACCGCCGCCAGCAGGCCGCACAATGTGGTCGAGGATCATTTCAGCGTGCTCGGCTGCGACAATGGCACGGATGTGAAAAGACATGACGTGACATTTGAACGATGATCCTGACGGTTGCGAAAACACGATTCTGAAAAAAGGAGCTTCGTATGGTTGTTGTACTGTTTTCCCTCTTTGCTCTGGTTGCAGGTTCCGCTGACGCTGTGGCCGCTCAGCCCATGGCCACGGTCACTGTGGCGGCGCACAACTCTTCGCCCTCCGCCCGATCGACGGCAGACTATGTCTGTGACGGCGAAGGGGATCAGGAGGAGATCAACGCCGCTCTGACGAGCCTGCCGCCGGCAGGAGGCCTGGTGTTCCTCATGGAAGGCACGTATGACATTCGCAAAGTGCAGGGAACCCTGGGAGGCATCCTGATCCAAAGAAGCCATGTGATCCTGGCCGGGGCCGGCGCGGCTACGCGGCTGGTATTGGCGCCGCATCAGAACACCAACGTCATTCGCATCCTCGGCCGCGATGTAGGCTGCATCACCATCCGCGATCTCCAGGTAGACGCCAACCGCGAGCACAACGCAGAGGGCAAAGGCGATCCGAAAATATCTCACGACCGTTTCGAGTTCTGCGGCATCAAGGCGTTCTGCGGGTGGCCAGGGGAATCCGGAGAATCGCCGACTCATGACATCACGGTCGAGAACGCCACGGTCCGCAACGCCCATCGGCTGGGCATCATGCTCGAAGGACCGAACATGAAGGTCTTCGGCAACACGCTGGGAAATGCGGGGTCGGATGTGGTGGAAATATTGACCGGGCCGGGAGAGATCCGCGGCAACCTGATCGAAATCACCGGCCCAACCCACGTTGCCATCGGCAGCGACTGCGCCGATTCCATCCTTATGAACGATAATATCGTGCACATCAAACCGGGCGGCCGGCTTGACATCGCCTTTCGCTCCTGGAAGGGTTCGCAACGCCATGTGATCGCCAACAACCTTGTGATCGTGGATTCCGCAGGCGTCTGCGCTCAGGCCATCGATGCACGCGGTTCGCACACAGTGATCACCGGCAACTGCCTTCAATCCACCAACTCCGCGCCGCTCACCCGTCTGACGGTCAGCGGCGGGGATGCGCTTATCAGCGCCAATGTGCTGGAAAATATCATGATCGAAATCAACGACCTCAGCGGCGAGAACAAACCCATCATCCTTGGACCCAATTTGCTGGACAACACCTCCATCGATCATAAGGCCGGCCATCTGATTAGAAGCTATTAAGGGCACGCCTTTTTATCAAGCCCATGGACGCAGACGACGACCGCACACACGACCATTTTACGCTTTTACCGCTAGGATCGCAGAAAAGCATAGCAGACGGATGGGCATGGCCCTCAGCGCGGGTTAAGCAAACCGTGCTGCCCCTGAGTTCGATGTGATCGTTTTTTTTTATGCTTGAATTTTTCAATTTGAACGCCTACTTTGACGCTGAAATGATCGCCTGATCTATATAATAGGAATTGGTCATGCACCCAGCGAAGATCATCAAACCGATTTCTGTGGTTTTTCTGACAGCCATTCTGTTCCTACAGGGCTGCGGCGCTGCCAAGAAGCAGATCCTGCCGGCAAGTCTCAGGCAGCCTAAAATAGGGCTGGTTCTGGGCGGCGGCGCCTCACGAGGTTTTGCCCATGTCGGCGTGCTCAGGGCCTTGGAACAGGAAAAGATTCCGATCGACCTGATCGTCGGCACTTCGGTCGGCAGCCTGATCGGCGCGATCTATGCCGCCAACCCCAATAGTTTTGAGCTGGAGTGGATGGCCTTTGAGCTGGAGAAAGACGATATCTTTGATTTCTCCCTGCTTTCTTCCCGTACCGGTCCGATCAAAGGCGACAAGTTGGAAAAATTCGTCGTCAAGCACGTTAAAGCCAGAAATATAGAGGACATGAAGATCCCGTTCTACGCCGTCGCTTGCGACCTCAACACCGGCGAACCGGTGGTTTTCGACAAAGGCCCTGCGGAAATCGCCGTGCGCGCCTCCACATCCATCCCCGGCGTCTTCACCCCTTTGAATATCAAAGAACGGATCATAGTGGATGGCGGAGTGATCGGCAGCGTGTCGCCCGAGACCGCAAGGCAAAAAGGCGCGGATATCGTTATCGTAGTGAACATCGGCAAGAGCATCACCAATTACGAGACCGGCAATATCGTCCAGATCACGCTTCAGGCCATCGACATCATGGGCCATCAGATCGACAAATATAAAAATAAAGACGCCGATGTTCTGATCGAGCCGGAAGTGGGCAACGTCGGCACCATGGATTTTTCCAAGAAAAAAGAACTCATGCTGGCCGGCATCAAGGCCGGACAGGCGGCTATCCCGGCCATCCATAAAGCAATAGAGGATTTCAAGGCCGGACGACTCGGTCGAAATTGACCGCGGCGGGCAGCGTAATTGCGATTGTGCACTTTTATCTTGATTTTCAGATGTCGATTGTCTATTTTGTAGCAGGGTGGAAGAGAGGGCGGAAGTGAAGAGAGCGCCCATCATGTTCCGGCAACCTTTATCAAAGGACGCCGGACAATTCCCTGTGTGGCTGCATGCGGGAAGATGAGCTCCCTGAGCAGATCATCATTTTTTCGCGCATCACTGAATCCGGCAGCCTGGTTGGCGCACGCTCCAGATTATTCATGTACCTCCTTCCTTATTATCTTTCATCATTCATTTGGCAGCACGCTGTAAACCGGTGGAATGGTCCCATTCTACCAGCGCAGAGGAGTATAGTTTGCCGATGCCGTCATCCCAACCCGTTTCCTAAAGCAACGGGATCTGCCGCGGAACGCCTTCGGCATAACCGGATAAGCCAACCAGTATTTCGACTGTCATCAGCTTAAAGGAGGAAAAAAAACAGCACAAAAATGGGCGGGGAGCAAAGAGAGCTGAATCCAACCTTTCTGAAGTAGTTCAGTATTCGCAACCCCCAGAGGGGTTGAAGGGTTCATCGCCGCCTAAGGTAACCAGTTCTAGTAAAAAAAAGCCCGAAAAGAAATCCAATCTCAAGGAGGACACTATGAAAAAGGTTCTATTGGTACTGTTCATCATCGTTTTGGCAGCCTCTCTGGTTCAGGCGGCGGACGACATTCGTCCTAAATGCAAAAAAGGCGACAGATCATTGCTGTTCAGCTTTAACGGCATCAGTGGGCTGTTGTTGAGCGGCCTAGGCAGCGTCTTTGGCGGCGATGGCGGAGATGGGGATCTGGCGGGACTCCAAGGGCATCCGGACTTGAACAGCTCCATCCTCTATTCTCCCGGCGTGGGCGGATTATACTATATGAACGATTACACCGCCCTTCGTTTCGGCATCGGCTATGCCAATGTTAAAAACGCCGAAGATGAGGACGGCGATGTGACCGACACCAACGCGATGATGGCGATCTCAGCCGGCCTGCAGTATCATATCGCCACGGCCACAGCGGTGTCCATCTACACCGGCGGTGAATTCTATTACGGCACCCTGAGCGCCACGGCGGAAGACAAAGACGCTGAGACCGAAAGCACCACCTCCTACAACGGCATCGGTGTGGCCGGTCTGATCGGTGCGCAGTTCTATCCGTGGAAGAACGTCAGCTTTGACATGGAATACAAAATCGGCTATGCCTCTTTTTCGTCAAGCGGCGAATACACCGTCGGAGACGATTCTGATGACTGGAAAGGCGGCTCCACGACGGTGATGGGCGTCTCCAACTGGGGCATCACCCTGAACATCCATTTCTAGTTCCATTCCAGCAATCCCTGCAGAAAAGCCGTCTCGAATTCGAGACGGCTTTTTTTTTGCAGTTCAACACCGGCCATGCAATCGCCTGGCTGAGGATGCAGTCCCTCGGGCTGGAAAAGAGTTGCGAAAGTCGTCTGCCCTGCTGATCATGCCATATATCTTAAGCGCCGGAGCTCTAGGAATCCGCAGGGATTCTTTTCGCCGCTGGGTTCCCTGAGCAATTTTGAAACAGCCGCCGAGGATACTAGCTCTCTGCATAGCCCTATTAATCGAACGCCAAACAACGGACACAAAACAGATTGATCCGGATCAATGGAGCAACAGCATTTTCCGCGACTTGTCAAATTGTCCCGCCTGCAACCGATACACATAAAGGCCTGAGGCTGCCGGTTCACCGCTATCGTCCAAGCCATCCCAGACAGCGGATTGTTCACCGGCGGATTGATGGCCGTTGACGAGGGTTCGAATGACACGACCCTGAAGATCAGCAATAGTCACTTGAACGCGGCACTTTTCGGGCAGAGTATAGCGTATCACGGTCGTTGGATTGAACGGATTGGGATAATTCTGGTGCAGCGCAAAATTTAGAGGTGGCGCGTGATCGGGCTCGGCGACGCCCGTTGCGGTCACCAGCGTCAATTTTCCCAGAGGCCGGGCCGAGTCCCAGAGGGCGCCCAACGGCCATTCCGCAGCATAGCCATAGTGATAGGGAGAATAATTCGACGGATCATCGAGTATGATGGCCATGCCAAAGGTCGCGCCCGGCTGCAGGTACAAGCGGCTGACGACCATGTCGAAGGCGATTTCATACTGGATATGACCGCTGGCGTCGGTGATCGCCCGGTTGACGCCGACAGCCGGCACCGGCGCATCGAAACCCAGAGTGTTGGGATAGGCGCCCCAATAGCCGATATAGACAGCAGTCGCGGTGTTGATCGCAAACAGCCCCTCGCGGCTGAGACTGGCGGCATCCCATTCCTGGTTGTTGTCCTTGTCGAAAAGGATGCCTAGCAGGTTGCCCGGTTCGATAATCGGATCATTCGGATCATCGACGGCAAGATAGAGATAGCGGTCGTTATTGGCCACATAGAGAGTGATAGGCAATAACGCGTGCGGATTGGCGATATTCATGGCCGTTGCGTTCGCCCATTCGCCGGCGGCAATCTGACCGTCGATGGTCGGCTCGGTTCCGGGAGCAAAAAAAGATGACACGATGGTGTAACCGGTGTCGGCAGACGTGGCGCTCGCTTCAATGGATTGCGGCCCTTCAACGCCGCCGACCACCGCGCTGATGCGATAATAATAGGTGGTTCCGGGAGTCACGTCGCTGTCGATATAATCCCGCATTTGTCTTCCGAGCAAGCCGCGCTGCGCCAGATTTACGCTCGCCAGTGCCTTGTAAGGTCCGCCGGCGGTGGTGCTGCGGTAAATTTTATACTCGTCGATATTGGGATGCGCATAGACAGGATCCCAGGACAGAGGGATAAAACCGGCAAATCCCGTTCCGGCGGTGGGATTCAGCGGCGCCAGTGGTCCCCGTGCGAATCCATAGATATCCCAATTAGAGTTGCGGAGATCCTGCCATACGGTTATGCCCGCGCCTCGCGCATCGAGCGCCAGTCTGGGGTTCAGTTGATCCTTAGGGACATCGCTCAAAACCGTGCTGTTTCCCAGGGGCAGACCGCTGGCGTTGAAGTTTTTTCCCCAGATATCATAAGTACCGTTTTGATCGGAATGCCAAACGACGCTAAAGCCGCCGTTGATCGTTGTCGCCACATCCGGCCCCCAGTGCTCGGACAAGGCGCCCGATTCGGGGATGACGAAATATTCTATCGATGACGACCCGTCCGGGTTATAAATGTGCGCATAGACTGTTCGGCGAAGCGAGTAGATCATATAACAAATCATCAACCGGCCGTTTTCATGCAAGGCAATGGCAGGCGATTGGTGACTCTTTTCGATCGAATCCAGGCTCACCAAAAAATCATCGCCCACTGCCGCGCCGTCGGCGTCAAACCAGCGGGCGTAAATTTGGGAAAAGACGTTGTTGTTCCGTACATCCTGCCAGGCGATAAGGAAGGAGCCATCCTCTTTCATCGCGACATCCGGAAAATCGCAGTACTTGGTAGCGGGACCGTTAACCTGAAAATTGGATCCCAGCGGCGACCCGTCGGAGCGGTACCGTTGGGCAAAGATGTTGTTGGTCCAGTCGTGCCAACAGATGACGAAATCGCCGGCACCGTTCATGGCTATGGCCGGGACTCGTTGACTGTTGGCGGATTCATCTTCATTCACCTTGAACCACCAACCGATGGGTGCACCGTTGGCCGCGAACCTTTGTGCGTAAATATTCATATTGCCCTCGCGCTCATCCATCCAGGTCACCACAAAATGGCCGCGATCGTCCACGGCGACGTCCGCCGCTTCCTGGAACCCGGGCTGCGGGTTGGGGGACACCGGCAGGTTCTTGCCGACCGGAATTCCTTTTGCATCCACCAGCTGCATGTAAAGTCTGAAACCGCCGGCCCGGTAATCCTGCCAGCAGATCACGGCGCAGCCGTAGCGATTCATGGCCACGACCGGATAGTCCTGCTGATAGCCGACGGTATCGTCGCTGATTTTATAGTCATTGGTCATTGCTGCATAAAGGACATCCGTATTCTGCTGTAAAAAGGATTGCGGATGAGTGGATGCGAAAGGAACAAGTAGTGTGGAAAGGAAAAACACACCCCCAAAGACCAGCAAAGACATTTTCATCATGCACCTCCTATGGGGATGGCGGATAAGCGGGCCATTCGCCAGGGCTCAAAATATGGAAATCATTAACCGCTGATAATCGGTATCGATACACACCGCTGAGAATCTAGTTCTTAGCCAGAGTTATCGATGGCAACGTTATTCTCTGCCGTTCACTCTCTGCTACAATTTTTTATCAGCATCAATTATAAAACTGTAGTTTTGCAGGTTTTTAATGCTTTTTGTGAAAGAGACAAATCGCCGTTCCGATTTTTGGAAGAACGGGTGAAGGCACAATTTGTCTTGCCGTGTACCATGGCAGGGGATCCCAGACTTCCGGCTGGCGTTGAGACGCTTGTTGAAGACTCCATAGCGTTGACAGGGTGGCCGTCGAACAGGTCAACGTAGCGGATCGACAAACGGCCTTTTCAACGCGACATTGCCAATGCGACCAGCCTAATTGTTCCTTGAGATCCTTGAACATATTTTCCAAGAGCCATCGTGCGGCCACGCGTTTAGCCCGAACGTGGCGTTTTTTACCGTATAATTTTTATTGAATTCATCGAAGCGTTTGTAACATTTGCCCAAGTGAATTAAAGCTGGGTTCCAAACGTATGCGCGGACAAATCGATTGACATTGGAAAAATGCTGCTGCAACTTGGCGGCTTGACAGCTGCCGTAACGGTTTTTTTCGGACGGCCCAGTAGTATGCCAAGAATTAGTGCTTGGAAATATTGGAAACTAGGCCGGGTGAAAACCGGCTCTAACTTAAAAAGTAACTTATGAAAAAGCTCAAGAAGTTGTATACTATTCATAGCTCTTCCCTTTCAATTACTTGTTGTAAAAACAAAGTGACCTGCTAATGAAAGGTACGGGTCTTTTTATTGTTGTCGAATCCTTATTTTATAAGTGTAAAACTACAGTTATAAAATACAAAGAGTTTTATCATTTTGCTCGAAAATTGGAAATTATTTTTTAAAAGGATGATTGTTATTTCCGATATTAACCCCTTCAGGGCAGGCCTTTCTAAAACTCGCAGTGCCGCCGTATCTTTGCGATCATAGTTGGTCGATATCTTTTCAATAAGTTGCTGCTCTTTTTCTCTACACCGCAATCCGGACAGCGCAACTGCGCAAAGCCTCCCAGCCGATGTCCACAAACCGAGTTCGACGTTGTCCCGCCTAATCGACGGTCAAATGGACGCCGTCTGGTTCATTATCATACCAAAGCCGTAAGGTTCTGCTGGAATCATGCCACTCCTGTTTAAAATCAACCGGACCAGTCGTTTTGACCAGGCTGATGGTTGTCGGACGATGCGGCAGATACAGGCGTGCGACCCCTTTGATGTTGGCTGGCCCTTTGAACGTGCACTCGAATAGATGAGAATCCTGTTGCTCAGGATACCAGCGGGAAGCGGCCGCCAGCACGGCGGGTTCCGTAGCGGTATGCCGCGTCAAATTGAACAACAAAGCCGTCTCACCCGGAGCGACACGTTTTTGCAGTAAAACCGGCAATTGCGGGTCATACAAATCGATCACTGGACCCGGAACCGTATAGACAGAGTCAGAGACGCTCTCTTTCATCACTGCAACGATATCATAGACGTCACGCTGCAAATGCAGCCGGTTCTTTAGCTGAAGAGGGGGCAAATTCATTTCTGCAAGGGCGCGGCTGACCAGGCTCTGCACCACATTATCTTTCTGCATGGCCAGTTCTTTGGGATCTTGGCGCAACACCCGGACAAACCCTCGGCCTATTTTAGCGGAACCGCTGTGAGAATGGAAACCGAGTGATTGGAACAAGTGCGCCGACGGCGAGGCAAAATGGTTATCGTTCTGATTCCACCACTCGCGCACCCGTTGAAAGGGATCCTGATCTTTTCCCAGGTAAATCAGGATGCCGCCGTTCTTCACCCATTCCGTCAGAATCGAATGATATTTTACATCAAGCGGCTTCATATTGCTGTAGGTCATCAACAACACTTTAACGGATTTCAGCGTCTCCGCAAAAGGCAGGTTTTCCATTTGCACGATTTTGACCGGAACGCCCAGTTTCAACAGCGGCAGAGCCATGCCGAAAAAATCGGACAAATCCGGATCGCTATAGTCCGGGAATTCGGGAAAACGTTGAAACATCATGGCATCGGACACCAACACGCCGATGTGCTGATGGCCGTCGATTTGTGCTTCTGAAACAGGCATGCTATTGAGCGCATTGATCATGATCATGATCTGGGTGGCATACGCCGCGGGTATGGCGGTGCGCACCGTATCGTCCGCTGTCTGATAGGAAGCGAAAAAGATACGATCAGGCCAGGGCATGACCTCATAATGGGCGACCGTGGGATTGAGCAATTGCGCGGTAAAAGTGCTTTCATAGTTGTGTTTGTAATCCTGCCAGGTATGTTCCGGATCATCCTCAATGGGATCGGTCAGAAAATACACACGACGACCGGTGGGCTGCGTCATGGCCGTCATGGAGCCGTACTCAAGAAATGCGGTTTCAAACGTGCGTTCAGCACGGACCCCTTCATAGTAGACCGGACTGCGCGCCGTGCCGGTCCATACCTGTGCGATATAGCCATCCATGTTGCTCAGACCGGCCAAACTGGCCTCCGGGCTGATAATGCCCCATTTGGCATAATTAATCAGGGAATGGGTGGGCACGTAGGTGGCAATATTCTTGCCCTTGCCGGCGCCATAGGACTTGACGAAAGCAAAGACTTCATTCAAGGCCCGCTGATAAAGATGATACTTCAGTTTGGAGGAACGCCAGGCCGCGTCCGCGCTGGTGTGAGGCGCTTGCCAGGGCTCATGGTAATACGCCTGCCACTCTTTTTGAAAAGCTTCGCTGTAGCCTGCACGCGCCCAGAACTCGGGTTCCTCCAAATGAACGGCATCCACTCCCTCATCGATGGCTGTTTTGACCAAACTCTTCAGATAGGCTACATAAGCCAAGAGGGTACGATGTAGGGCACCACCCCCTTGTCATGCCAGATGATGTCGCCCTGTTGATCAACCTGGCCGTCTTGCAGATGGGTTTGGCCGTCAAAGCGTCCCTGAAAATAATCTGCGTAATTACCCCAGGCCACGCCGGTCATGAAATGCAAACCATAGCCATGCTGTCGCCAACCGGCCATCCTTTGCTCAAAAGAGGCGTTCACACCGTAGACAATCGCCACATCAGAGTGAAAATCGACCTCAGGCCGCCAGGGTCCGGCCGTCTGAAAGCAGGTTTTATCCTGCGCAACAAGCGACCATGGAAGATAGAGGGAAAGAAAGAAAAACCTGATGTACACCACAGCCTCCTTTATTGACATGTGTTTTCACGAAAAAGGTGTTCCAGCTGGAAGGCGCTTAGGCAATGTGTTGCCGAAAAAGCGCCATGATCAAGGTGGCAAATGAAAGCACGGTGTAGAGCATGGCCATGCGGAAGGCGATCATTGCATGGCGGCCTTTCTCGGCCTGCGCCAACAACCGGTAAGACAGAAGTGGTATTAAGCCTAACACGACAAGGGGCGGCGCCAGCCGCCAGATGAACCATCCCCTTTGAGCCAGAAACAAAAGTAAAATGATGAAGCTTATAAGTCTTGACGATACGGTCACAGCGGCAGCTCTCTTCAGACCAGAAATAACCGAAGGAGTGCAGTAACCATTATCTCTGTCACTGCGATAGTCAAAGAAACAGGCGGTGGCCTGGTTGCCGGCAGCGGCCAGAACCACAAAAAGGAGGAAGAGAAGATACGGGGCGAGAAAAGGAACCGGCACTGCCTGGGCGATACCCAGAAAAGTCACGGCGGCCATGATCAGCCCAAAGTTTAGAGCGCCCAACCAGCCACAGCCCTTGGCTCGCCAGTAGTAGAGCAGACCCAGCAGAACCGCCAGTCCGCCGGTGATCGGGACCAGCCTTTGGGTCGAAAGACTTGCGGCCATCATACCAAGAATAGTCAGAGTAATCGCAAAGGCTAGTCCTGTCCGCAGGCTGATCCGGCCGAAGGGCAGGGGTCTTCTGGCGGCGCCCGACCGATCGGCGTCGACGTCGAAATAGTCATTGAGTGCGCACATGCCGGCAGTGCCCAATATCGCGGCGCTCAGAGGGATGAAAATCTCCACTTCATAGCGTCCCTCTTTGGCAATGAGGTAGCTGGTACCCACGGCGAAGGAGGGGAGCAGAAGCGAGATCGGACAACGCGCCAGCTGCAGATAGTTTATCCAGGCCATACATGTCCTCCTGTCCGTAAGCTAGATCAAGTTTTTACTTCTTCCTCTCCTCCTCACCGGTTTCCTATAATCGCGCGGGGAATCTTTCCCTGGACAGACCCTTCGTCCAGACCTTCTGCCCGGTTGACGCCACTATTCTTAGCCAAATAACACTCGAGCGATGAATGAACTTATCAATGGATGCCCAGGTTAGTTAATTTAATACATACTAAGCGGATTTCCAAGCAGATAGGAGATTAAATAGTTAAAATCTCTCTGTCGTCAAAATGCCCGTTTCTCCGGCAGACGAACAGAGGACTTTTACTCGCTTCGGGGCGGGAACTGGCACTGTTTGAGACCGCCAGCTGGTAAAAATCCCTTGACATTATGAAAAATAATTGTTTTTTTATATTAAAGGGTCATAGGGGGAATATAAGAATCATTATGGGCGCATAAGATCGGGCATTGTATTTCACAGAGAGCTGTTCAAGTACGGGGCCTGCAGTGTTTTAGTGAAGCGATGGTGAAACATCGCCGATGAAACGGCACAGGAACTGAGCGAAATCCAGAAATCGCTTCATGCAAACAACAGGAAAGAGACCCTTCATCAAAGATGCAAAATCAGCGGCACGACCAACGCGGTGCATAGCGACCGGATATCTTGTCTCCTAAACACCCAACCTACCTCAAAGCTGTTGCACCAAATCATCAGATCCAGCGCATCTTGTCCATGCATCATCCCCACATTTCTTTCGATCTAAAACATACTCAAATGACCGACTTTTACGCAGGCTTTTATGTCGGTCATGCATGCGATTGTGTCTATGCATCTTCATCCGTTTTACTCTGCTGATGAGATTTGACGACGATTCCGGGAAACACTCAAAGGCGAGGAAAAGCAGAGGAAAATCTAAAGCAACCCTAAAAACTGGCCGGTGGAGATAGCCCATCCTGCATGACCAAACCCGCATTTACTTTGTTCTCATCCTGAGGTGGTTATGAAAAATCTTTTCGCAAAACCAGCAATGCCGTCAGCGGCGATGTTCATAATGTGTGGGATGCTTATAGTCGCTATGCAGCGACCGGTCCACTCACAATCTCCTCCACCAACAACCGCCCGAATGGTCTGGCATGCTATGGCCTCGGGCGGCACTATGACCGCCGTAGGAAGCGGCATTCGCCTGCGTGGCACTTCCGGACAGATCGCTGGGCAAGCGACCGGCGGTCCCGGACTGGCGATGCACGCCGGCTTTTGGTGCTCCGTCGATTTTGTCACTTCCGTGCATCCTGAAGACGGACAGTCTATGCCAGCGAAATTTGAACTGGAACAGAATTACCCAAATCCCTTCAATCCTATGACCACCCTTGGTTACCATCTTCCCTGTCAAGCCCAGGTGCAATTGCAAATTTATAACCTACTCGGGCAGTGCGTACGGAATTTGGTGCAGGACATGCAAAACGCCGGATATCACCGCGTCATATGGGACGGCCGCGATGATTTTGGCAGAACCACTGGCTCAGGCTGTTATCTGTACCGGATTGTTGTGGAATCGGTGAACGGATTGAATGGTGCAGCTGGCGCGCGATTTACCAGGACGCATACCATGCTGCTGCTCAAATAGAGCCTTAGAATGGCCGAATTCAAAGGAGAATATCATGAAACCACAAGTTATTTTTCCTTTAGCGATCCTTATGGCGCTGGCAGTTGTTTGCACATCGTCGGCACAGATCCCCCGTCTGATCAACTTTCAAGGCTTCTTGACCGATGACAGCGGCGCCGCCCTGGCCGATGGGCCCTATGCACTGACCTTTTCCCTCTATGATGTCGACAACGCAGGAACCGCATTATGGACCGAGACGCAAACGGATGTCATGCTATCCAACGGCTTGTTTCAGGTCAATCTGGGCGAAAAAGTACCGCTGACTCTAAAATTCCAGGAAGCCCATTGGCTCGGCATAAAAATCGGCGCCGATCCGGAGTTGGTCCCGCGGATTCGTCTGACCGCCAGTCCCTACAGCTTTCATGCCGTTCATGCGGACAGCCTCCGGGGCTTTGCGGTAAGCGAAACCCCCACGGCCCATACGCTTTTTCCACTTGGCGCTGATGGCAAATTTCCGGCCTCTGTTTTGCCGGCGAGCATGGCGCCTGGATCGCATGCTGCAACCCATCAAGAAGGAGGCGACGATCCGCTCTCAGTCACTTCCGCCATGATCGAAGATAGTACTGTACAACAGCAGGACCTGGCGTTCGCATTGCCGGAGCGGTTTGCTCTGAGCGCCGCAGACGGCTCTCCAGCTCAGGCCGTCTATGTCGACAATTCCGGTCAGGTTGGAGTCGGCACAACGAAACCGGCGGCTCGATTGCATGTCACCAGCGACAGCGGTCACGTAGGCAATTTTCTTCTGACGAATAGTCATGCTTCAGAGCATATCTTGCATGTCGAATATACTGGCACATCCTCCGGCGGCGATCCCGTGGCGATATACGCTAAAACCGATGTCAATTCCGAGCATGGCGTCGGCGGCTATTTTCAGGGCAGTCAGGTGGGCATCGCAGCCTACACCGGCAAGGCGGTCATTCCGGGCAACACCTATTATGCGGTCAAAGGGATCACCGAATTCTCTGCTGCTGATGCCATCAATTCATTCTTCGGCTTGTATGGCGTAGCCCGTTCGCAGGGAACCAACTATGGCGTCTATGGCGAAGCCGAACCAATCGAAACCGAATTTGGCTATAACGGCACATCTTACGGCGTCTATGGCAAAGCGCCGTTGGGCGGCTGGGCAGGATATTTTAACGGTCGCTTATTCGCAGCTGGCAATGTCGGCCTCGGTGTCGACAATCCGGTGGAGAAACTGCAGGTGGCAGGCAGGATCCATTCGACCAGTGGCGGATTCAAATTTCCGGACGGCACCGTGCAAACCACCGCCGCCATCGGAGGTGGAGGCGGAACGGGCGATATCACCGCAGTACTGGCCACGGGCGGACTCGCCGGCGGCGGCGACTCGGGCGACATATCCCTTTCCATAGCTCCATTGGGCGTGACCAGTGAAAAGCTGGCCGACAATGCCGTGACCGCTGCCAAAATCGCCGACGGCCAGATAGGCAATGCGGATATCAGCAGCACTGCCGGCATCGCCCAGTCCAAGATCTCCAATGCAACGCGCACCATCGATGCCGATATGGTGGACGGAAAACATGCCAGCGAATTTCTCAGCCTGACCTCGGATTTCGGCCGCTCCGGCGTCAGCACGGATCTGTACGAAGGCGCGAGCAAACTGACGGACAAGTACGTCAACGAGGGGCAAGCCAATGCCGTCAACTCGGCCATGATTCAAGACGGGACCATACAGCCGGCAGACCTTGGATTCCCAGTCGCGGATGGCCATAGCCTGGATGCTTCGGACGGAAGTCCTGCGGATGCCGTCTATGTAGATGCCAACGGCAAGGTCGGCATCGGTACGACGACGCCAGCCGCCAAACTCGATATCGAGGACGGCAACAATCGCATGGGCCTGGTATCAGGCAATTCACAGGTCATGGACAGCTATCTCAATGATAGCAATTCCTTCATGCTCCTATTCAACAAGGGACGCGGAACCCGGTCCACTCCGTCTGCAGCGACAAATGGCGATCGCCTCATGGTACTGTCCGCGCGCGGGCACGACGGCTCTTTTCCCCGCAATGCCGCAGAAATTCGCGCCGAGGTGGATGGCGCTCCTGGAAATTCCGACATGCCCGGCAGAATCGTCATGGCCACTACGCCCGATGGCTCGGCGAGCACAGTGACGCGCCTGACCATCAAGAGTGACGGCAACGTCGGCATCGGAACCGGATCGCCTGGGGAAAGGCTGGAGGTCGCCGGCGCTGTCAAGATGACGGGATTCAAATTACCGACCGGCGCTGCCAATGGCTATGTGCTGACCAGCGACGCTTCCGGCACAGGCGCCTGGCAACCCGTTGCCGGAGGGCTGGGAGGCAGCGGGGCCACCGATTATATCGCCAAATTCACAGGCAATACCCAGCTCGGTCCCTCTGCGATCTATGAATCCAGCGGCAAAATCGGCATCGGCACTCAGTCGCCCGGCAACCTGCTCACCCTGCGTTCATCCGGTCCCTGGATCGAGTTTCAGGACTCTGACGGAGGCAACAAATGGCTGGCCGGCGTCAATGGCGGCAGTCATTTCGCCGTCACTGAAATTCTGCCGAATTTATCGGCCAACACCAGGATCGTCGTGCAGGAAGGCGGAAATGTGGGAATCGGCACACAGAACGCGGCCAATCTGCTCACGCTGGCGCAAAATTCCGCCACCGATCCCATCGCCGATGCGTGGACGGTATACAGTTCGAAACGCTGGAAGCGCAACATTCAACCGCTCCAGGGAGCGCTCGATAAAGTGCAGCAACTGCGGGGTGTTTCTTTCGAGTGGATTGCCGATGGTAAAAAGGATATTGGACTGATTGCCGAGGAAGTCGGTCAGGTCCTGCCGGAAATGGTGGTCTATGAAGACAACGGTCAAGATGCCAAATCCGTCGATTACGGTCGCATGGTCGCCGTGCTCATTGAAGCGGTGAAGGAACAGCAAAAGGAAATCGCGTTTCTCAAAGAGCAGGTGCAGGCGTTATCGCAAACAAAATAAAAAGCAGGACAACAGGTGCATGCTTTCCGGCCGGACGCTGATTTCATTTGCACACTGGAAAACACGTCATCCTAAGATTGGTGCATCCATAAGGGACCATCTCAACGATCTGAGACAGAGAATCGGCTGTCGCTGGATTTCCATAAGCCATTGGCGTATGTCTCTGGTTATCCCAGTATCGGGGATAAGCGTGACTTGAAACACGCATGGGCACCTCAAGCTTTATCGGACTGTCGTCCCAAGGATATTCTGACTCGGATTGTTTTTTTACAATGGCCCCTGCCCGGTTCAAGTCTGTCAGATTAAAGGCATAAAACGGCGGATGAAGCGGTTTTTTCTTGGACAGGATGGAGGCTTCATACCATGTCCAATCCTCAGGCAGCGGCGTTAAGGGGGTGCCCGCCACAGGCGCCCAGAACGTAGGATATTTTACCGAAAACACCAATGGCCCGCATTCAATGGCCCGCAAAGGTTCTTTCTGAAAATAAACATCTTTTACGCGGACCAGTGTTGGAGTCATAGCTAAAAAAATGGTAAGCGCGTCATCCTTCCATGTATTTTCAACAGGCAGGTAACCATCCGCATTGACGGAACCGTTTACCACCACTCCATTAAGCTTGATTTCATGTTTCCTGCACCAGGAAGGAATCTTGATCATCAGCTTTTTCTTCCAGGGTACAGTGGTCTTTATATGCAGGGTGATCCGTTCATCGAAAGGATAGCGGGTCTGTGCAAAGATGGTCAGACCGGTACCCTCCTTTGAAACAAAATGGACGCTGCACGGTCCAAAAGCGTTCAGATACAAATTCTCATCCTGGTCACGCAGAAACATGGCCCGAATATACTCCGGAATAATGCGCACTGATTGAGCTGGGCAGCAGCCCACCTGAAAGCAGGGAGAGTAGACTTCAAATGAGTTTAAACCGAATTGGCAGGACTCCATGGTCGCGAATAACTGATTAGGCGAGCTCATATAGGCGATCGCCCGCTCATCCTTTTTACGCGCGCCCTGTGCGGCATTAAACAAAATGCGCTCCATCAAGTCTCCGTATCGGGCCTTCCCCGTTATACACGCCATCCACGAGAAGGTGTTCAGGAAAGTTGAAAAATTGCAGTACTCAGTGACATGATTTGCCGAAGGAGGCGAAAGATATTCGAAATTGGAGGCCGGGGCGCCATGGGGTTGCCAGCATTTGTCCATAATCTGGTTCAAACCGTTAATCGATGCCTCAAGATATTCCACCCCACCGCCTGCAGAATATATCAACGCGGGATGCTTGACATTCTCACCAAAGGCGACCACATGATCTTCATTATATTCAAGTGAATCACGCTGCAGCGAAGCCATGCCATGGTGGAATGGATCGTGCGCATCCAGCCATTTTATATAATCCAAACACCAGTTATAAAGCTTTTGATCTCTGGTCTTCATGTAGACAACAATCATCGACTCCATCAATATAGGACCCGCATACGGCGTTTTATGATCGCCTGCCCAGTTTTCGACGAACCAGAGCAATCCCCGGTGAACAGCATCCAGAATAGTCTGATCTCCGGTTGCATCGCCATAGTGCAGTAAAGCACGATAACACCAGTTGGCTGACCAGGCTGAATAATCTTCCAGTCTGTTTTCGTTTTTACGATAACTGCCAAGATAACCGTCCTCCTCTTGAAGCGCCAGCGTCGAATACACCCACTTACGAGCTTTGGCTTTCAATTCCGCATCGTTAAGGGTAAAGGCCAGCTGAATCAGACCGGTCCAATACGTGCCGGATATTTCACCGCTCCAGCCCGGACTTACCGGGGATTTATGCTGCCGGTCTACATAGGGCCTGGCGATCATTTCTGGTTCCAGTTCATCGAGATGGCCCCCCATTCCTGCTTTATTCCGTTCAAGCTGCGTTTTCAGCCAGCCTTCGGCTGTTACAGCTCCAAGAGGCAGTCGGGAAAGGTGATTAAAGGATTTTGTTACTGAGGCCGTATCCTTTGTCTTGCATACCACCAGCGACAGCATGATAAAAACCGCCACGGATAAGAGAAGTGGTTTTCCGAATATCATTATTCCTCTTTTCTTGATTATCATTTTTCAACAAGACGATTCGTCAATGATACAGGCATCGCAATCGGAATAATCGTCCATCATTGGAAACGTTGGCGCGATCCTATTCACAGGACCTTTCATCTTAAACATTCCTTTACTGTAATCTACTATGGATATGCTTTTTACCGATGCATGAAAATTTTAAGAGAAACGAATCATCATCGGTAAATGGACAAGTGAATGCAGGGAATTTGAAAAAGGGACAGGAAACAACAAGAAGCTCATCTTTGATAGCAGACATGACATAGGTAATCCACGTCGAAGCGGGGCTTTAATTCAGCCCCTCTGTTTTTCACCGGCGGCAGCCTCACCATCGTTTCCTTGTGACAAGTTCAGGGCAAGTTCTCCACGAACCAGGTGGCGCGATATATTTTCAACCGCATCCTCCTGGTATTTGATCGAAAAAATTGATTATCTTCACCCCTGCTGCCTGTTTCGACAGGATCCGAACATGCTAGTTGAATCCACCTTCCGCCCCTTCTTAACCCATTCCGCCCAGACTACCAGATCTTGGTGAAATCCTCTTTCTTCGGATTCTGATGAATGTCGATGAAATAGCTTTCATATTTATCGGAGAGCATCAATGGATCGCGGCGGAACAGCCGGGAGATCAGCGCCAAAGGAAACAGAACGCCGTAGAACACGATGGTCAGCACGATTTTGGGAACGACCGATGCCAAAAGATCGGCCAGCTTCATCCAGATCCAGTGAATTTTTTCGCTCAACCAGGGAGAAAAAATGCCGATCAGACCCAGCAGAAATGAAAAAACAACCCATCCTCTCCAGTTGAAAATCAGGTACAGGGCCAAGCATCCCGTCGAAAGGACCAGCAGGGTGGATTTCGCCGCTTCCTTGTTCATGGCGCAGGTTCCGGTTTAAAACAGAGTGTAGATAAAGGGGGCGATGGCCGTGCCGCTGCCGAACACGATCAACAAACCCAGGAGCAGCAACAGAATGATGATCGGCGCCAGCCAGAATTTTTTCCGCTCCTTCATAAAAAGCCAAAGATCTTTCAAGAACTCCATGTATCGCTTCCTTTCCCTGTTCGCCCACCCTTCAATCGGATTGAAATGCTTCCATCCACTTGGACCGGTTTTGCCAGTCGGGCTGATCCGTTTTTTTCAGGATAAAATCGTTCACCACCAGTTCATCCATCTCAGTCCGCATAAAGCATCGATAGGCATCGTCCGGCGTACAGACCATGGGCTCGCCGCGCACATTAAAACTGGTATTCACCAACAAGCCGTACCCTGTTTTTTCCTTGAACGAAGCGATAAGCTGCCAGAATCGTGGATTCGTCTCTCGATGGACGGTCTGAACGCGCGCGGAAAAATCCAAATGGGTGACCGCCGGCACATCGCTGCGTTCATGGTACAGCTTTTCCCACAGATCCATCTCGTGAAAGCGGTCGGGCAGCTTTATTCGTCTCTCTTCCCGCACGTCGGCGATCAGCAGCATATAGGGGGAGGGCGCCGGCAGATCGAAATATTCGTTCGCATCCTCATACAACACCGCGGGCGCAAAGGGCCTGAATCCCTCGCGGTACTTGATCTTCAAATTCAATTTTTTCTGCATCTCCGGATTTCGCGCATCGCCCAGAATGCTGCGATTGCCAAGCGCCCGAGGGCCGTATTCCATTCGGCCCTGGAACCAGCCGATCACATGGCCCTGTTCGAGGAGATCGGCCACGGTCCGGCAAAGCTGATCAAAGGAATCCATCCGCTGATAGGCCGCTTTGTGTCTTTTAAAGGCAAGGAGCGCCTCTTTGTCGGAAAATTCCGGTCCCCAATACGCCCCCCGCATGGCATCGCCCTCCAGCGTCGGATTCCGTTCTTGCTCAAAATAAAGATGATGAGCGGCCAGCGCAGCGCCCAGGGCGCCGCCGGCATCGCCTGCCGCCGGCTGGATATAAATCTCTTTGAACAGTCCCTGTTTAAGCAGTTTACCGTTGGCCACACAGTTGAGGGCCACTCCCCCGGCCAGGCAGAGATAATCGGCAGCGGTGATCCGTTTGGCCTCTGCGGCCATCTTGAACACGATCTCTTCAGTGACCTGTTGGATCGCATAGGCCAGATTGCAATGCGCTTGTTCCAGTTCGCCCCCGGGCGCCAGTACGGGAAATCCGAACAGCGACTGCCATTTTTTCTCTTTGACCATAGACAGGCCGGTCGCATAGTTGAAATAATCCTGATTCAGCCGGATCGATCCATCCTCGCGCACCGTCACCAGATGCTGCTTGATTATACGGATGTAGGTGCGGGTCTGCTCCGCATCGGGATTTCCATAGGGCGCCAACCCCATCAACTTGTACTCTCCCGAATTGACCCGGAATCCCAGGTAATAGGTAAAGGCGGAATACAACAGTCCGACGGAATGAGGAAATCGCAATTCCTTCAGCAGGGTGATCCGACGGCCTTTGCCGTGGCTGATGGAAGCAGTGGCCCATTCGCCGACGCCGTCAATGGTTAGGATGGCCGCTTCCGAATAAGGCGATGGATAAAATGCGCTGGCCGCATGGGACAAGTGGTGCGCGGGAAACAATAACTTGCACTTTTTTCTATCGTATTTTTCAATCTGCGCCAAACCGTCATGCAGCATTTTTTTCAGAAACATTTTTTCTCTGATCCATACAGGCATCGCGGCGAGAAAGGAGCGCAATCCCCTGGGCGCAAATTGGTAATAGGTTTCCAGCAGGCGTTCAAACTTGAGCAGCGGCTTGTCGTAAAAAACCACGGCGCTCAATTCATCAAGTGCCAGTCCCGATTCTTCCAGACAGTATTTGATCGCATGAGCCGGAAACTCGGGCGTATGCTTTTTACGCGTGAAACGTTCTTCTTGCGCAGCAGCGACGATACGGCCGTCCTGAATCAAAGCCGCGGCTGCATCGTGATAAAACGCAGAGATGCCTAAAAGGGCGCTCATAGAAATCCTGTTTTCGGCGAATGGAGCGAAGGAGTGCTGTTCCGCGCGTCGCTGGCACGCGGGCATCGTCTTCAGTAAGATAAACAAATTTTCTTTCTGATCAAGGCTTTTCGGCAGCCTTCCAGTGCGCTTGCAGATCCGCACATACGATGGCCGCGACCGCGCGGGCGCCGTCCTTGCTGAAATGCACGCTGTCGTAATAATAGCAAGAGTTTTTCGGCATTTTCGCTCACCCCCGCGACAACAAAGAAAGCGCCGGAAGACTATTCTTTGGCCGGCTCGGCTTTTTCCTTATAGAGATTTGCGCTGCGGACCTCTTTGGACGGCAAAGCCATGCGGCGGCGGTTCACCGGGTACTGGTACCAGAAGGCGGCGCAACTGACATCGTCGGAACGAAGATAATAAATGTCATCCGGGCTGCGGCGTGGATGGTTCTTGTAGCCAAAGATCAGCGTGTCGCCATAGACCGGTTGCAGGAGCGACTTTTTACCGTTGCCCATTTGCTGCACCGTGACCTTGATGTTTTTCTGAAAATAGATCGGGTCGTAAATGTGAAACCGGTACAGCGAATTAAATGGAGGGCGGACCAGTGGAGCCCCTTGGGTAGGCGTGCCATGTTCCACGAGCCCCCATGCCGCCCCGATATAGTCTTCCAGTCCAGTCCCGCAAATAGTCGGGTATGCATCGTCCCCGTCGATGTACATCTTGACTTCTCCCTCCCCCCACCAGCCCGGGGAAAGGGGCCGCACGCCCAGCACGCAGCCGAGGTATTTTCCTCTGGCGTTCGCCACCTCGAGGATGACGAAATCCCTGCCGTACACCGTCGGATTTTCCCGGTTGAAAGAGGCGTGAAACCGGCCGTCCTCATCCGTGACTCGATCGCCGAGGGTAAAATCGATCTGGTAAAAAAACCAGTCAAGATCCTCATCGCTCTCATTGGCGATGGTGATGCGGGCTTTGTCGGCAAAGGGCATGGGGATGAAGCAGTTATAGCCGCGTCCGGTTTGAGCGCTGACCAGATCCGAATACATCGGCGCCACAGCCCCATGAGCAAGGCCGAAAAAATCCGACAACGGGACCTCCACGGCAGGGATCGTTTCAGATTCCCAGTACATCCTTAGAATTAAATTGCGCAGCACCCTGGGCTCGATGGAGGACGCCGTACACCAGATGTGCCGAATCATGCCCGGACCTTTTTGATCTAAAAGGGTCGCGACAGCGCCGGCCTTGAACAGCTTTATCGCCGGACTGGCTTTCAATCCGTTGCCGCTCATGCCGCCCCGGCCGGGCTGAGCGGTTGGATTTTCCATCGTGGCGCTGCGGCTGACGAGAGTTCTAAGGCGATAGAGTCCGCCCTCATCGCGTTCACTGCATCCCAGAAATAAAAGAAAACAGACCGCCAGTGCCATACTCTTGTTGAACATTTTACTTTCTTCCCTATGCCAATATAAACCTGCCTGCGCCGGAACAGACGGCGCATCTCTCGATAAAGCATCGCGCTCAGGCCGCGCCGATACTCATGAGCGGCGCCGCATCTTTGTCCGTCACACTTTGCCTATGCTTTTAGAAAAATGCTTTTATATCAATAGACAAGGACGGACTAGGCGCCATGCGGCACTTACTCACTCTGCCAGGAACCGGCGCAAAAGTCATCTCTCTTGCAGATGAAATGCGCCATTCCGCCAAACCAGCTGGTACAAAAGAGCGCCTGATGCCGAGTCCAGCGTACGAATTGTGGTTCCAAACTCGGGCAGTTTATAGACCGCCGAGATCTCTGCGCCGACCTCCTGCTCAAGCTTTTTCATAGCCTGTTCCATCTGGCGGACCGGCAAGAGATCGTCGAGGATCTGCCAGGAACCGTCCGTTGCGAACGCCAGCAGTTTGAATTCGTTGCACATGCATCCGGCGCCGCAGTCGATGGAAACAGCGATGACATCCCGACCACGGAGCCGATCTTTGAAAAGAGCCACTTCAATGGAATAACGCATGCCATGGTCAATATGCGCCAGCAGATAACCATTCTTTATATTTTTATGCTGAATGGCTTGCAGCCGGAAGGTCTCCGAGTCGGTGAATACCCCCGCCTCGCAGGCGAAATAATCGCCGGGCATGGCCAAGTAATAGCCGACGATGTCTTTTCCCTGACTCACCGCAGTGGAGGCGCCTGCCGACAAAAAACCAAGTGCCAGGAGAATCAATCGTCGAGCCATAGAACCGCCTCAAACCGTTAGGAGATCGTGATCGGGATGTGCTATTTTCACAATGCGGAAGGCATACATTGTCTTATGGAAGGTCATTCCTCAAATAACAGCCAGCGGCTTCTGCCCTCCGGAACACGCCACAACCCCTTGCCCTCATTGGCTGAAAGCTATAATAGCCAATCCACTCTATAAAATCAAGCAGAAAGTAAGCGAAGAAAATCTGCTCAATCAGCTGCAGCTGGACATTGAAAAGTTCCAGCATGGCTGGTAAAGCAGGCTTCACAGCCAACCGCCGGCCAGAATCCGAAAGCAGCGGACGCGGCAGCACGGCTCTCTCCGCCCCGCCGCTCAAATTCTGCTTGCGAATCAATGCCGAAATGCTTAATTAGACCAACAGGCGCTACGATGGTCATTCAACCCCGCTGCAACGCGCCTGCCAGAATGTAGAGATCGGCCTGCGTTGGTGAAAGCAATGGCTGTTGCCGCAGTCTGAAGAGTGCCACAGCTGAGGGAGATAGCCCGGAAACGAGATTACCTGCACGAGCATCAGCAAGGACAACCTGGCTCAACGAAAAAACGAATGAAATGTTCCGTCCGGAGGAATTAACGGTGATTCATTTATCGCGGCGTGAGTTTATCAAAGCAAGTGCGGCGGCGGCCGTGACCGCCTCCCTGCCGGCTGCAACCGCCCCCGTGCAAGCGGCGCCGGGATTGTGGTGGGGCATGCTGCTGCACCTGGGCGTAAACATGTGGTCCGATATCCCGGTCGACAGCTGGGGCGCGTTCAGACCGGATGAATTGCACCTGGTGTGCCAGGCCGATCACCTGCGCTTTGACGAATCCGTCTGGCAGGCGCTCACCGGCCGAATGCAGGCCGCCGGCATGAACCTTATCGTCATCGATATCGGCGAAGGCTTGCACTATAAAACCCATCCAGAGCTTTCGGTCAAGGGTTCCTGGCCCATCGGGCGGTTTCGCAAAGAACTCCAACGGCTGCGCGCCATGGGTCTGGAACCGATCCCAAAACTGAACTTTTCCACCGCCCACGACACCTGGTTAAAGGAGTACAGCCGGCAGGTCTCCACTGCTGCGTATTACAAAGTGTGCGCTGATTTGATCCGTGAGGTGTGCGAGATTTTTGACACGCCCCGCTTTTTCCATCTCGGTTATGATGAGGAAACGGCCGGACATCAATCCAAGTACAGCTATGCGGTGATTCGCCAGGGAGAACTATGGTGGCACGACTTTTTCTTTTTCGTCCGCCAGGTGGAAAACCGGGGCGTTCGGCCATGGATCTGGTCCGACTATTACTGGAATCACCCGGAAGAGTTCCTCCGTCGCATGCCCAAGTCGGTGCTGCAGAGCAACTGGTATTATGGCGCTGACTTAAACCCGGCTAAAGTGAAATACGTCCAGGCCTATCTGGATCTGGACCAGGCGGGATTCGATCAGGTGCCCACTGGATCGAACTGGAGCACAGACGTTAACTTGAAAGGCACCGTCTCCTTCTGCCGAAAAAATTTGACAGCGAACCGGCTGAAAGGCTTTCTGATGGCGCCGTGGTTTTTCACTCTGCCGGCGTATCAGGAAAAGATACTTCAGGCCATCAGCCAGGTCGAGGAGATGATCAATAGTAAAGCCGAATAAAAAATCTACAGACCGAAAGGGTTATACGCACCATTATAAGTTGTCGCAACAATCTTCAAGGGGATCCCTACCGCGTTCCCAAGCGTCTGATGCCTAGCCTGCAGAAAGGACTATTTTATTATTGCCTGCCAACTTGCGCGTCAGCAACCTTCCTTCTTTTTAGCCCGAGGTCTTTGGGTTCCTACACCTCCCGTAGGCAAGCTCAGCTTGGGCATCGCCGATTGCGGCCGGGTAACCGCAGATTCTGCTCCTGTCTGCGGAGTACCGCCAAAATATTTGCTTACCTCTTTGGCTTTGGCAAAGACAGCCAATTGCTCGGGGGAGGGATTCTCAGGCTGAGTCGGAAAAAGAACCTGGTCCTTCCACTCATCCAATCCGCCAAAGAGCATATAAACCGATTTGTATCCTTTAGCTTTCAGCAGAAACCAGGCCTGGGCAGAATGAATACCGCCCTCCGAATATAGTATAATCTTTTCATTGCGCTGTAAGCCGGCATCGGTCAGCCCGGTCAGTGGGATGTTCTCTGCGGTCGGAATTGCATATTCTGCGAACTCTTTTTCCGTGCGCAGATCGACGAGGCGGTAATCCGCCCTGTTTTTGATGATCCAATCGGCCAGCTCTACCGCCGATACGTGATCGACCTGCTTTTCCACGATGAGGGCCATTTCTTTAGTATTGATTTCGGTTCTGGCGCCGCCATAGGGATCACCCGCAAAAAGGGCGATGAAACCGAACAGGAAAAGAGCCAACGCGAGCTTATGGTTCAAACTCATCTTCCTGAATGATTCATACCATTTCATGGTCACTAGTCCTCCTTTTTGGCGGCCATCTTTTTTTCGCCCCACTCGGCGGCGGCGAAAGCGCCGAGCGCCATGATGCAGACCAGAAAAACCATTAATCCGTACGGCAAATGGAACAACTGCGGCAGGGTTACCTTGCCCATGGCGGTTGAAGTATAAAATTTCTCAAACAGGTGGAAAACCTCGCCAAAAAAGAGGATGCCGGCGAAAAGTCCCGCCACGTAGGCCCAGCCGTCATAACGACCGGTTGAGGCGGAGACACAGGCTGTGCCTGGACAGTAGCCGCCGATCACAAATCCGATGCCGAGGATCAGTCCGCCGGTGATCTGCGGGACCAGATTGGTAGGAGTGACATACACCAGCGACAGGTCAAGGAATCCGAAGATTGAGAGATAATAAACCCCGACCATCGCCGTGACAATGGCGGTGAACATCACTTTCAACACCGTCATATCCGTGAAATAGAACTGGGCGGCCAGCTTGCGTCCGTTGCCGAAACCGGCACGTTCTAAAAAGAAGCCGAAGCCTAGGCCGATAAAGACGGCGACAATCAGGCTGACCTCGTCATTGAAAAGACCATATTTATAAAAGGGTGCACTCATGTCCACTGCCTCCTCATTATGTAGGCAAAAGCATAGCCGCCAATAAAGACCGAAATCATGAAAGCCCAGCTGCCCAGGTTGAGCAAAGCGCCGCCGGTAAGAGCCTGGCCGCTGGTGCAGCCGCGGGCCAGCTTGGCGCCGATAGCCATCAATCCGCCGCCCAGGAAGGCATAGATTAGCCGGCTGCGGCTGCTGATGCGCGGGCCTTTCTCAATCTTTCCTTTAACCCGGTTGCCAATTTTTCCCGAGATAAAGCCTCCCAAAAAGACACCGATCACCTCAAATACAAGCCAGTCCTTTAGAGGATTGGCGGTGCCATCGCCCAGGTATTCGGCGTAAAAAGCGTTGGCATTGGCGTGCTCTGGTGCGACCTTTTGTACGCCATAAGCGACGACAGAGGAAAAGGCGCCGGAAGCTCCCAGGCCACGGCCCATGATCACAAATGCGGCCAAAAGCACAAGCCCCAGGCCGATACCCGAAAGATAGGGGTTCCAATAGGGTTTAGGCGCAAATCCATCCGCCTGTTGCGGTGAGGTCATAGATTTTCCCTCCAAGCATGAACGGTAATTCAAGTTTTGGAATGCGATGAATTAGTAAAGCAAGCAGAGAATGAATTATTTAAGGAAATGCGCATTCAAGTAATGACTGTACTGCCCGGCCTGCACCAGGACCAAGCGCAGGACAAATCCTCCAACAATCACCATGATCGGCGCCACCGGTGTGTGCTTGATGCGGTGGCTCACGGACAAATTTTGAATGAAGAGCGGAATGAGTATGCCCATCAGGATTACAAAGACCCAGAATACGGCCGCAAAAGGCCCGGTCAGCAGCAGCATGGCCGACTGAATTTGCACCTCGGTCGAGCTAAGCAGGGCGATGAAAAAGAGGGCGAAAACAAAGAGCTCGATGGTGAGGAAAAGATTGTCCGCCCGTGCCAGCATCTCGCTCTCCGCCCGGTCCCTGGCTATCATGTGCACTAAGGCCGAGGCGGTCGATAGCCCCGAAACCAGAAAAAGAACACCGAGAATGGCGCTGTTCCACAACGGTCTCGCGCCCAGGCTGCTGAGCAGGATCCCGGTATAGATGCCGAGCATGATGCCCAACACCAGATTGACCTTGCCCACATGACGTTTAATATTTTTTATAGCAAGAATCTTCTGCGACCAGATCTTGAGGAAAGCAAGACGATCACCGATCCAGGCTGGGACGTTGAGGAGAAAATTAACCAGCAAAGCCGGATAGACCAACAGCAGAATCCAGGATCCCCATGACATGGGCGATTTGATCTTGAAGGTGGTATAAACTCGCCAGACATAGGCCTTGTGTTCAAGGTCGAGAAAAAGAGCGAGCATGCCTAGGCTGAGCAGGAACAGACCGATCAGCGGTACCTGGTAGCAGACGCACTCATGGCCTTCGTCCCGCCCCTTGATAAAAAAATAGCCAGCGATGATCATCATCCCAGCAACCAGACCGCCAAGGAAGAGGTAGACTGGAATCTCCCAGCCCCAGACATGGACGATCGGGTCGATCAACTCATTGTGACGGGTCGTTGTCAGTTCATTCATCTTAGCCTCTTAAAGGGATTAAACCAGATAAAATAGTTGTGGATCAGTCCCTGCCTCAGGCGCGATGGCGTACCATTTTCTCTCTGCTAACAGACGGCTCACCATGCTGTGGACATCCTCAAGATCGCCGAAATACATGCAGTGTGTCGGACAGACTGAAACGCAGGCTGGGTCCTGCCCCTTCTCGACCCGGTGGATGCAAAAAGTGCATTTGTCGGCATAACCCTCGGGATGGATAAAGCGGGCATCATAGGGGCAGGAGGCCAGGCATGCTTTGCAGCCGATGCAAAGATCATGATAAACCAGAACAACGCCGCCAAGATCATGCACATGACTGGCGCCGGTGGGACAGCAATGGACACAGGGCGGGTTGCCGCAGTGGTTGCAGCGTTCAGTGCGTATCTCCATTTGCACCGTGGGAAATTTACCCCTAGCTTCAGTGGTAATCCAATCCCGGTTAAAGCCCTCCGGAACTTTGTTCTCGGCCTTGCAGGCGACAACGCAATCCATGCAGCCGACACATTTCTTCGTATCTATGACCATCGCAAACCGTGCCATCCTACGCCTCCAGCTCAAAGGTGACGAAATTCACATTCATCGCAGTGCCCCCCATGAGGGGATCGGTTTTATAGCGGGTGATGAGCTGGGCGTCGCTCGCCCCCTTCTGATAAGCAAACTTGAGCATGCGTGAATTGTGACCAAATCCATGGATCATATAGACGCAGTCGGTACGGATGCGTTCTGTTGCCTTGACCTTGATCCGGTTGCTAATCACGCCGTCCTGATTCTTCAAACGGATAAAATCGCCGCTTTTGAGGCCGTAGCGGTTGGCGATGTCCTGATTGATCCAAACTTCGTTCTCGCCGATCATATCCATTAGAACGCGGTTGGATTGAGTGCGGCTGAACGAATGCACCGGGGCACGGCCGTAGAGCAGGCGAAAAAAGCCCGCAGGCGGAGGAGCGGGCTGGGTATATTTGGGCACTGGATCGAATCCGGCCTCAGCCAGCTGCAAAGAGTAGAACTCGATCTTGCCCGAAGGAGTCGGAAAAACGTCGGGAACTCCCTCTGCAAAGTAGATCGGCTGCTTTTCACCGCGGATGATGCCCTCTTTTTTTAGCTGGCCATAGCTCAAACCGGCCGCATTGAGGCGATGTTCAAGATACTCTTCAATATCCTTCCAGGGGAAATAATGGCCAAGATCGAGCTTGTCGGCCAGTTTCTTGGCTATCCACCAATTGGGCTTTTGATCGTGCGGCGCTTCGACCACCGGCTGGCGTAAAGAGATGAAGGGCTCCCGGAACCACTCAACATTTAGGTCGTCATGGCGCTCCAGATAAACCGCCTCGGGCAGGACGACATCAGCCCAGCCGGCGATTTCGGCAGGGATCACATCAATCACCACCAGCAGGTCGAGGTTCTGGATCGCCCGGATGGTTTCCTGTTCGTCTGGAAGAGCATGGATCAGATTGGTGGCATAGACGAACCAGCCCTTGACCGGATAGGGCTCGCCGCTGATGGTCGCCTTGCGGATGCCGTTGGTATTGACTTCGTGGGCAAAGGGAAACTTATTATCAGGATTGTCGACCTTGGGCTTGTCCGAATGGGGATATTCGGGATAAGGATAGCTCGGCACATCCATACTAACCGGATAGTAGAAACCGCCCTTGACGCCCCAGTTGCCCATCAAGGCATTCAAGAGCGCGATCGCCCTTGAGCGTTGGGCGTCATCGCCGTACCAGGTGACATGTCGGCCGGGATGGATAAGCGTGGCAGGCTGGTAGCGAGCCATTTCGCGGGCGGTCGCACGGATCACTTCAGGCTCGATCCCGGTTTCTGGGTAGGCCCATTCGGGAGAATAAGGCAGAATCTCGGCAGCGAAATTGTCAAAGCCAAAACCATACTTTTCAACATAGGGCTTGTTATAGAGCCGCTCTGTCACCAGGACCTGCATCCATGCCAGCAATAAAGCCATATCCGCGCCAGGCTTGATCGGCAGGTAATATTTCGCCTTGCCCGCAGCTACAGATACACGCGGATCGACGACGATGAGGCTGACGCCGTTGGCGAGGGCATCGCTGAATTCCTGTACTTGGGTGTTGTGCATGTTTTCGCCCAAATGCGAGCCGATCAGCACCAGGCATTGGGCATTTTTAATATCAGTGCGCTCAGGGGAGGCGACGTCCTCGCCGAAGGTGAGGTTGAAGCCGACATCGCGCGGTCCGCGGCACTGGGCGAAAGAAGGGGCGCCGATATTGGCGGACCCGTAAGCTTTGAATAGATGTTTGATAAAATTTCCGCCAATACCATGACTGAAAAGGGCCATGGCTTCTGGGCCGTAATCATTCTTGATTTTTTTCATCTTGTCGGCAATGAATGTGAGGGCCTCATCCCAGGTGACCTGGTTCCACCGCTCCTCTCCTCGCACAGACTTGCGCATCAGGGGATATTTAAGCCGGTCAGGATCGTAGTGGGCGCCGATGCCGCCGGTTCCACGTGGACATAGCCGGCCGCGGCTGAGCGGATCGAGGGGATTGCCCTCCACCTTCCACAGTTTGCCATCCTCCACGTAAGCGATCGCCCCGCATTTCCAGAAGCATATGTCGCAAAAGGTTGGGATTTTCTCAAGACCTTTTGACGACTTGGTTTTGGCTAGCTCCTCGACTCGGCCGAGAGCGCTTTGAGTTGCGGCAGAAAGAACGACCGATGCCCCACCGATCTTGAGAAATTTGCGCCTTGAGACAGAATCCATACCCTCTCCAGCAGTGTTAGAGTTCACCCAATCTTTACGACACAGCAAAAATTAGATAATAGCCCGATGAATTACAAGCAAAATGTGGCTAATGTCCGCTCATCTATGGATATTTTCAACACCCGTCATCTGAAAATTTTTTTGCAATTGCTGCAAAATCCGCCTTGGTATTCAAGTTAAAAAAAAGCCACTCGTCGTAAAAAGGCATTTTTTCGACGTCCACGATAACAGCCTGAGCCTTCTCGACCAAAGTGTAGAGGGATAACGATCGGTTGCTAACGGCTGAAACCGGTGCGGTCGTGACCAAGCTATTTTCAATGATCGGCAAAAGACTCTTCGAGTAAAGTCCGGGGAAAAATTGCAGTCGTCCGCAGGCACGGGCGAGGACGATGGGACTCGGTGAAGGCGCCTTGATGATGCACTCTATCACTTCCCGATTCATAAAGGGAAGGTCGCATGAGATGATCAGATTCCTTAATGTTGATGATCGGCTCAATCCTGTATGTATGCCGCCTAAAGGTCCCAGACCAGGATGGATGTCCGTAACGACCGTGAGTGGTAGAAACCCATATGCCTTTGCATCGTTGGTGATGATCAGATTGTGGGCAAAGAGGGACGTCATCAACACAGCGATCCGGCCAATGACCGTTTGCCCGCCTACTGTGAGCAACGCCTTGTCCTGCCCCATCCGCAGGCTTTTCCCCCCTGCGAGGATGATTCCTGTAATCTCGTCGTACATTCTAATCTATCGCTTTATGGTGCGAATACGCTGCAACAGATCCGCCTGCAGCGACGGCCGGACGGCGATCAGCAGCGGCCCAGTGTGATGACGCAGCAAATAATCGATTCCCGGCCATAGCCCGTTACCGCTCGCTTCGAGGGGGCCGAACTCGTCGATTACAATAATCCCGCTGCTGCTCCTTAAAATTTTATTCCCCCAGTCGAATGCAAACCGCGAGAATTGAAACCGTCCGCAGGTGATCATTGATCCTTTACCGTCAGGTGCACTCGCCGCGAAAAGTGACCCAGCAGTTGGGTTGATATTTTTTTCATCCAATGAAGAATCCCCCGTCGCTGGTTCGTTCATGCGAGCAAGTGGACGCCGCTCGCCGGTTGCCACCGCTTCTAATTCATACGTCGCTTTTATGCCGTTCACCCATAAACCATGACTGAGCAAACCGTCGATTTTGAGGCCCCGGCTGCGCGCCCGTTGGACAATAGCCGCCAGCCAAGTCGTTTTGCCGCTATTAGGACGGCCAACAGCCAGAGCGATGCTCGGCGAACTCATTTTTTTCCGCCCATCTGACTGTTCCGAGCGGTGAAGAGAACCGCAGCGATCAGCCGACTCAGCAAGGCATGTAGTTTGGCCGGTCGACGGCCGATATGGCGCCACTCCACATCCTTAAAAAAAACAGCTATCGTTTCACGCAGCTCCGGCAACATGGCTTGCGAAAGCCTAAAGACTTGATCCAATTGCTGCAACCGTAGAACACTCAAGCCGCGTGAAAGCGTCAGGGGGGAAAGCCGGTTGGTCAGCATTTTTATCGTTAACATAAGAATGATGCTGCGCTCAACCATTAAGAGATTGAGCCGCAACATGGCGCTGTTGAACGGCACGCCGAGCCAGCGGCCATCCCGGGGACTTGGAAGAATTACAGGAATGGCAACCAGAAGTGCAAAAAAAAGCCAGAGTTTCCAGCGCAAAAAAATACGATAAGCGCGCGGTTCGGCGAGTCCCAGCACGACCAGAGCCAAGGGGAAAAGATAGAAGTGATTTCCCTCTTTCAGGGATAGGGCTGCCGCCACACCCAGGAAGAAATATATCAAAGTCCGCGTCAGGTTGTATGTTCCATTTTTTTGAGTTGCGCTTCCGCTGATTGGGCGAGGTGAAAGGCATACCATCCGGCCGCAGCTCCAATCAGCGCGTGAACAGTTATGTAAAAACCAATGAAAAAGGCAAAATGAACGAATTCGAGATGAAGCCAAGATTTTATCTGTTGGAAAATTGCCCAGTAGACCTCAAAGATCCTGCCACCGTACAGGAAGGCCTGAGTGATAAATGGATGCAGGGCGGTGTAGCCAACCACAACGGTTCCGGCCAGGATGCAACCCAAACGGCCTGTGCCGAAGAGGATTACAATAAACTCAGCACAAAGAGCTTCCAACAGAATGGCGAGAAAAGGACCGGCGATGACCATGCCCGTAGAAAAAATCTTGAGCAAGGCAGCTACGCCGCCCATCAATAGTATCGCTCCGTTGTGATGAACGAAATGCCGTCCGGTCAAGGCGATGACTGCAGCGACTGAGGCCAGGATGGCCCCGGAAAAAGGCAGACGTGTTCCTTTAAGCGCTGTGCCAAGTGTAATTTCCATCAGCCCCCAGAGCGCGCCGAAAACAGCTATCAATGTAGCATCCCCAGGTGCGAGCAGGCGAGGTTTAGCAGATTGGGGTAAGATGCACAGCCTCCTAGGATATCATGATGAATGTGGCGAAATAACAGTAAAATGTCAACAAGATCATTAAATGGGGTTTCTGCTGTTCTGGTTTGCTTCCTTGCAGGGCGATTCTGGCAAACAATTAGGTGAGCAGGTTTTTGTCGATCGGTCCCTCATCCCTTGAACTCGTTGCCCACTTTGCGCGCCCGCGCCGGCTGATCCAGATTAATGCCCAGAGCCAGACCGATCTCGATGAGCAGATTCCAGCCGGCGCACAAAAACACAAACGGATTCATCTCTCCGGCATCCGGCACTCGCAGGGTGGGAAACGGCGTCTCGTCAGTGGAAACGGCGATCACCGCCAGACCAACGCCTTTCTCCAAAACCTGGCTGAATTTTTCTATCTCCTCTTTGATTGGATCGATGACAAAGACCACATCACTGGGTTCCATCACCTCCTCGATGCCGTGGACGGCATAGGTGCCCTCCAGGTAATCCGATTTTTTTCTGGTAATCTCATTGGCTTTGAGCGTGAGCTCTTCAGCCACGCCGTCGTTATAGCCGGCAAAGTAGAGGGTCGGAGCCTGAACCGCGGCGGCGATGATGGCGGGATCGATAGGCATCGTCAAAGCCTGCTCCATTTTCTCCGCCGCATCGGCCGGCCAGGGTGTTTGGGCGCTGCCGCCGCGCAGGTTCCAGAGGATGGACTGATAGAACAGGGCTTGCTCGATGACGCTCTTGGTGGCCGCCACCGCTTGCTCCCAGCCGCAAGTGAGCAGGAAGGTTTTCGTGCACACGGCCTCCAGAGGCGTTCCGTCGTTGGCGCAGAGCGCGAAAAGGCGGCGATGGCCGCCCTCTGCCAGTTTTCTCGCCAGCAGCACAGCCTCCTTGGTTTTTCCGGAATTGGAAGCGCAAAAAACAGCGAAACGGCTGAGATCATAATTTGCGCATTGCCGACAGCCGTCGGTGGCGATGGACAGATCGAGGCCCAGGGTCAGAGCCTTAGTCACGGCGTTTTTGGCCGGAAAAATCCGACTTGACCCTTCGCCGGTCAGCATTAATCGGCCCGCCTTTTTGATCGCGGCGGAGACCTCGGCGGACTGTGCCGGATCATAGCGTCTCATCAGCCCGATAGCATCCATCATCTCCCGAACCAGTGCGTAGCGGCCGTATCGATCTTGTTTGAGATTCATGGCATCCTTCCTTTCAGCGTCCAGAGCACCCTCGGTCAACTTTTCTCCTTGATAATACGAATCTCTTCCATAAAACGACGCGTCTCCTCACGCACTTGATGAATAAAATCATTTTGCTCGATCGTGCCGACCGCGGCGGTCATCTCTTCCAGGTTACGGAACGTAGCGCGATGAAATCGATTGTCAAAATCCTTCTTACGCGAAATATACACCTGATCACTGATATAAGTTTGAATTCGAATCGAGTCATCGAGCAGCGCCAGCCACTGTTTTTTGCTCAGATCCTTGCACTGCAGCAGCGCGCATAAGACCGCGTAGGCATGCCGCTGTTTTTCAAACGGATAGGCAGCCCACAGCTCATCATAGCGATCGTGAATGGCCTGCCAGGAATCCAGTTTGGCAGCAGCGATGTCGGCGCGCAATTGATCTGCATCCTGTTCCGGCATCAGCTGGCCGCCAAAGTTCACCCATCTATCGATGTGGCGGCCGCGCAGCGTTTTACGCAGAGCAGGGAATCCGGCGCGTGGATGGGAGCGCAGAAAGGCGATCAGGTTTTTGACGCCATAATAACGAACCATGTCCTGATAGGCCCGATAAGCGGCATGAGCTTTGAGGATGAGCACCTTGCGGTTGGACCGTTCCATGTCCTCGCCGAGAATCTCCAGGCCTTTGGTTTTATCCTCAGATGCGCTCAACAGGTCGCGTCCCAGCGATGCCAGGGTCTGCTCCGTCTCGTCTCCCTGATGCCGGCCTTGCGACCGCAGCCAGGCCTTGGCGGTCCAGATCTCCAACAGACGGCAGGCGGTCAGAATCTCCTCGATGGTGTCCGGGGCCAGGGCGTCAAATTCGATGTTCTGTTTTTTTATTTTCCGCTTGTCGCGGCTGGCATATTTGGCGGCGTTGCGTTTCAAGGCATACATGTTGTACAACCACCAGTAGGCGGGCATGATTTCCAGACGGTCCAGCGAGGCGTTATTGCTGAGCAGCGAGAAAGGCAGCGGAATATCCAGCTCTGCCGGGTAATCCGCCTTGGAGAGCAAGACGAATGAGGCAAAGCGGCTGGAATGTTTGATGCTGGTGCACAGCCCCGGCCAAAAACCACGCCCCGCCTGAATCTCATTGTCATTGGCCCGGCTGTTGTGGTTGGAGCCGATGGTGGCGCCGGCGGCCACATTGCTCTGCCCGAGCACGACGCCCGCTACCAGAAAAGAATTGTTGTGATGCTGTTCGTGCGCCGGAAAAATCAGATTGTTGAGCACTTCGCAACAAGAGATGGTGGAATTGTCGCCGAGAAAGGAATTGATGAGCCGAGCGCCGTACTTGAGATTGGAATTGTCCCCGAGCACGAAGCGGACGGCCTTGCAGCCGTAAAAGATGTGGCAGCCGTAGCCGATGATGCCGTTGACCAGTTCAACCCCCTCGCCGATCTGCGTGGGCTCTTCATAGGAGGAATTGATCGTCAGATTCTTGAGCTTGTTGGCGCCCTTGATATAACAGTGCGAGCCGATCTTGACGTCCTTGAGGATCAGTGAATTTTTAATCACGCATTGATTGCCGATCATGCCGTAATATCCCCGATGGGAATCAAAGCTATTTTGCGTGATCTCCTGCAGCCGAGCCTGCAAGCGCCGGTCGTCCCGATATTTGGCCCACAGATAGGCATCGGCCGCGATCATGCCGTCAAAAGGGGCCACGCGGCGGCAGCCGACCTCGTTCATCAGATCCAGCCAGATGCGCACCTCCTCCTTTTCACCGTCCTTGACAATGCCGTTGCCGAACTTGGCGTGATCGCTGGTGTTCATCTCATCCACCTTGGAAAGAATGCAGCGGTCGCCGATGATGAAATGGGACAAATAACCGACGTTGTGAATGGCCACATCGTCGCCGATGTCGCAGGCGATGATGATGCTGCCGGTGATGCCGGTGGGCAGCTTCAAATCGTTATGCTCCAGCACGGCGTTCTGCAGCCGTCCGATCCGCACCATGCCGAAAAACTGATTGTTGACCAGCAGCGCGGGTTCGAACTGGTCGGTGACGAGAATGTCGTCCCAATTGCTGGAGGTGTTGTTGTTTTTGACCAATCGTTCCACTTCCGCGGCGTGCAAATGCCGCCATCGGCTGGTGGGCCATAACGATTGCAGGTTCCGGTAATAGTATTCATCTTTGTTGTCCGGAAGAAATTCATCGGGAATAAAATTTTTCCCGATCGAACCGGGAGGCAGGATTGAGACCGTGTCCATAAGCAACCCCTTTTGCTTTTCATCAACGGTCCGTTGAAAGGCCCAAGCCTTGCAACGTCGGGCGCGTTGCTGATTCTTCTGCCGCGAGGCCTGAGCGCCCTGAGCTATTCATAAATATAACAAATATATTAGAAATAAATGGGGTTTTTTATTTTCAGAGGCCAGGGGAGGCTGCAGCAGGAACCGCGGATTCCAGCCCGGCCGGTTGCGCTTTTTGACGCAAACGCTGCAACTCCAGGTCGACCCGATCTTGGATATCCTGGATCGTCTGCGCATCCAGATGGCGGAACCGGCTCTGCATTTTAAGGTAATCGGCCACCGGCAGGCTGCCTGTCCTGTTCAGCGTATAGGTGAGGCCGTCCTCCACCTCATAGAGCGGAAAGGCGTTGCAAAGAACCGCGGTGCGTGCCACCTGAACCGTCTGGGCCGGTGCGTAGCCCCACCCGGTCGGGCAGGAAGCATAGAGGTGAATGAAGCGCAGGCCGGTGCGGATGGCTTTGGCTTTGCGTAGTTTGCGTTCGAGATCCTCAGGAAAGGCGATGCTGGCTGTGGCTGCATAGGGGATTCGGTGCGCGGCAAGGATCTCCACCATGTTTTTCTTCTCTGTCCGTTTCCAACTGCTGTCCGGCGTTGTCATCGTCCGCGCGCCAAAGGGGGTGGAAGAGCTGCGTTGAACGCCGGTGTTCATATAGGCCTCGTTGTCATAGCAGATATAGATAAAATCCTCACCACGTTCCGCTGCAGCGCTCAGGGCCTGAAAACCGATGTCAAACGTTCCGCCGTCGCCGGCCCAGCCGAGCACAGTGGTAAAAGTCGCTCCGCGCATGTCCAGCGCAGCGCGAAGCCCGGTGCAGGCCGCTGCGGTGCTGGCAAAAGCAGTGTTCAACACCGGCACTTTGAGCGATGTTTGCGGATAGCTGCTGGCGATGATGGCCCAGCAAGAGGCGGGAATGACCACCATGGTGGCTTGGCCCAGGGCGCGCAAGGCCAGCTTCATTGCGATAGTGGCGCCGCAGCCGGGGCATCCGACGTGACCGCTGTACATCAACTCTGGACCGTTATAAAGCTCGTGTGTCATCGCAGCATCAACTCCTCTTTCAAACCCAGCCAAACGCTCTCCGAATCGGGCCGGTCGGCATCGCGGGTTTTGGTATACAGCTCCTTGATCAAGTCCACAGTGATATCCCGTCCGCCCAGGCCGCTGATGTAGCTGTACACGGCCGTGCCGCCTTTTCCGTGCAGGGCTGCCTTCAGTTCATTGGCAAAGATGCCGCCTGAGCCGAAAGAACAGTTGCGGTCGAGCACAGCAGCCTTTTCGATCTTTTCCAACGCTTGGCGGACGGCTCGGCTGGGAAAAGGACGGAACAGGCGAAGGCGCAACAGGCCGGCTTTTTCGCCCTGCTCGCGCAATTGATCCACAGCCACCCGGGCTGTGCCCGATGCCGTGCCGGTCGTCACCACAACCACATCGGCGTCCGCGCAGCGATAAGTCTCCAGAGATCCATAGCGACGCCCGAAGCGGATGAAAAAATCGTCTTCGATTTGATCGAGGAGATCGGGCACAGAATCCATAGCCATCTGCATGTTGCGTCGCATCTCCATATAGACGCCGGGCGGCGCAACGCCGCACAGGCCCAGGGGATGGCCTTGGTCCATTTTGAACGGAGGTTCATAAGGAGGCAAGAACGCATCGACCGTTTGCGCATCCGGCACCTCCACCGGCTCGTAGGTGTGGGAGAGAAAAAAGGCATCCAGGTTGACCATTGCCGGCAGATGGACCATCTCGGCAAGCCGAAAAGCCTGCAGGGTCGTATCCAACGCCTCCTGGCCGTCCGCGCAATAAAACTGCATCCATCCCGTGTCCCGCTGCGACAGGCTGTCGGATTGGTCCATCCACAGATTCCAACCAGGCCCCAGGGCGCGGTTGACATCGACCATGACGATGGGCAGACGGGCGCCGGCCGCCCAGTGCAGCATCTCATGCATATAGGCCAGCCCATGCGAAGAACTGGCGGTAAAAGAACGCACACCTCCGGCTGCAGAGCCGATGACCGAGGCCATGGCGGAATGCTCGCTCTCCACGCAGATAAAGCGGCCGTCCAGAGAGCCTTCAGCGCAATACCTGGCGAGCTCTTCGACGATGTGTGTCTGCGGCGTGATCGGATAGGCAGACACCACTTTGACCCGTGCCAGGCGCACGGCCTCTGCCACTGCCTGACTGCCTTCCAGCACTTTCATCATATCGGCGGCTCCTCCAGAACCATTGCGCAGCGCGGGCATTCGGTCACACAGATGCCGCAGCCTTTGCAGAAATCAGCATCGATCCAACGCTGCCACCCAGCGGCAGCACTGTCCGGCTGCAGGCCCTTGTCTGCTTTGATCAGGACCGCGACTTCCGGGCAAAAGGTCCGGCAGTTGTCGCAATCATTGCAAAGACCGCACTGGAAGCATCTTTCGGCCTGCCGCACCGCCTCTTCGCGGTCCAACGTCTTTTCGATCTCGGCGAATGAACCGATGGACAGCGCGGGTGGAATAACTTCTCCCCTGCCCGCTTGCGAATGATCGAAATACGCGGCATTGAGATCAGCGAACTCGACCACGCGTCCGGATCGTTGGCCTCTCGGGCCGTGCATATAGAGTTCCATGGACAGCCCCTGACCGGAACCGATCCGGCAGCGTTCAACAGCTGGAGCGACACAGGCGCTTCCGCCCTTGAAATAGGCGTCGAGGACGATGGCGGCCTCTTTGCCCGAAGCAATGGCATCCGCCACACTCTCCTCAGCGTTCACCAAATCGCCGCCATAGACCGTGGGGAGGGTTTTCTCAGAATTCAGCAGGGAGACGCTGTGATAGAGGAGCAGCCGGTCCGCTGTCGGCGGCGGCATCATCCAGGGCTCTGCGGCGTCAGCGCCGATGGCGGCATAGATCTGATCTATCTGCAACAGGTCTGTATCCCCGGGGATCGGCGCAACGCGCATTCGTCCGTCAGGGCCAAGGCCGTCGGTGCGCATTCTTTGGATTCGCAGGGTGAGTCCGCTCTGACCTGCGGTGATCGACAGGGGAGCGCTCAGTTCGATGAACTGGACGCCCTCGGCCGAGGCGCGGCGAATTTCATCGCTAAAAGCGGGCATATCTTCGGCGCGGCGGCGGTAGACGATGAGCGGGGAAATACCGAGGCGCAGCAACGACCTGGCGACGTCCATAGCGCTGTTGCCGCCGCCGATCACGGCTGCCGTCGATGGCGACGCGAGCGGGCCCGCGGCTTTTTCGAGGCTCTTACTTCCATTCTGCATGCTCTGCTTTAAAAAACAAAGTCCGTCGACGGCCAGTTCTTCGCCGGGTATGCCAAGGCGTTTAGAACGACCGTTGCCGCAGCCGATGAAAAGCGCGTCATAGGACTGCCGCGCTTGCGATAAGAAATCGGCGTCCACACGATAAGAGCAAAAGATGCGAACTCCCAGCGATTCGATGCGTTTGATCTCGCGCTCCAGCGCCAGCAACGGCAGCCGGTATGACGGTATGCCGTAGCGCAGCAGACCGCCGGCATGACTTTCAACCTCAAAAACGTCGCACGCATGGCCGAGCCGCGAAAAAAAATAGGCAGCCGCAAGCCCGGCGGGGCCTGAACCGATGACAGCGATTCGCTTGCCGCTGGAAGAAACAGCGGGAGTCTCCATCTCATACCCATTGTTCCAGGCCTCATCGTCGAGAAAACGTTCCAACGCATGGATGGACACCGGGGCGTCAAAAAGTCCGCGATTACATCCTCTTTCGCAGGGATGAAAACAGACCCGACCGCACACTCCGGGGAAAGGATTTTCACTGAGCAGGAGTCGCCAGGCATCGCGAAAGCGACGGCGGGCCGCCAGCAACTCCACTCTGGGGATATCCTGGCCGCAGGGACAATGGACTGAACAGGGCGCTGTCTTGTTCTGATAGCGAGGTTGGCTAGGGCTCCAATGGCCGGTCTTGTTGCTGGTTGTCGGAGCAAAGGCGTTGGACATCAGAAGGGGAACCGGGATGATCCGTTTCGCTGCCTCACGCATCCTGTCCCTCCTCCATCGGCGACGACGAGGGATGAAAAACCGATGCACCGCTCACCATCCCATAGATCATCGCGCGATCATAGGCCGCTCGGCTGGCCGCTACATTTTCAGCGATTTTGGCCGGCATTTCCGCAGCAATGGCTGAGGCGATGTGCTCCAGCGACGGTTTGTCGAAAACGCGGCTGAACGCGCCCATCATCGAAGTGTTGGTGATCGGCTGGGTCCGCGATCCCAGACCCAGCTCCAGGGCGATACGGCTGGCGTCGATGCAGGCGATTCGAAATCCATCAAACTGTTGCAGCTGGTCAGGAAGGCTGGGCGCATTAAGCAAAATCCATCCCCCCTTTTTCAAGCCTCTGGTCACATCCATCAGACGCAGCAGCTCTGCATCCTGAACCACCACATGGTCCGGCGTATAGACCTGGCTGCGAATATAAATTTTGCTTTTATCCAAGCGCAGGTAAGCTTCAACAGGCGCGCCGCGTCGTTCAGAGCCGAAAACCGGAAACGTCTGCACCCAGTACCCTGCTTCAAAAAACGCCTTGGCCAGCGTAATGGAAGCGAGCACTGTGCCTTGACCGCCTCTGCCGTGAAAACGAAACTCTTCCATTCCATTCATTCCTGATTGGCTGATGCCGTGCGATATCGCGAAAAAAACACCGAACAAATTCATGGCGATGCATGAATGAAGATCGAAGGGGAGTAAAGCCCCGCGTTAGGAGCGATGAAAAGTCGGTCTTATCGAGGGTCAAAAACTTTTTGGCCGCGCATCCAACCAGATTCCGCAGCAAGGCCATCCTGTATCGATTCCAATGGAAAAAATAGATAAAGAGGCAATGAAATGCAATAAAAAAATATACCGACCATATGTGTGGATGCACAGGCTGAACGGGCGCAGCCAGCCGAGGGCACGCCATACTTAAAAATACAATGAATTCACCGTTCACCTCGGCTCGAGGCGGCAGCCGCTTCAGCACTTTTTTATTGCATTTAATCGAGCCATTTGATATACTGAGATTAGAGCATTCGACCAGCGGCAGATTGCTCTGGGGCAAAGGCTCAAACGGCGGGTTAACCGCAATGTGAGCCGTCTACCATCCAAGCCGACTTTTTTCCTATCCTCAACCGGAACCGTTCCACCGCCATCGAGTTCAGAATAGGCAAGCTTTTGATTCACAACAAGTTGCATAGCTTTAATCGATTTCTAGTCCATCGAACCTTGCCAAGGTTAACCGAGCAGGAGGTTTAAATGTCTGAGCGCACCGCTCCGCACGATCAGGTCGCGAAAAACCTGGATGAAAGAGATTTTGGCAGAGAACGGCTTGTGGAAATGAAAGCGTTTTATGACAATCTCTTGCATGATCATAAAAAGGTGGCCCCCTGCTTTATGACCGGCAGAGCATGTGTATATACCGAATTCATCGATGAAAACAAACGAAAAACAGAAATGGGGCTGCAGCGTCTCAAGCAGGCGGTAGAAAAAGGAGATGTGAGTGATTTCGAAAAATACGTCAAGGAGAATAAGCTGGAAGAGCAATCGGTCAGTGGTTTTATGATTATGCCGTTCAGGCCTAATATCGAAACTTTTTTTAAGAACTGTCTAGAGCCCTTTTTCAGGTCCGAGTACTCTTATTATCTGGAGTTGCGCACGGCCAGTCAGGTAAAGCGGCCGGGAGTGATCATATGCGAAGGAATCTGCAAACGGATCCAGGAATCGCCGTTTATTGTGGCGGATATTTCGGTTCCGAACAACAACGTTTTTTATGAACTGGGTTTGTCGTTTGGGCTTCGACAAAAGATATTAGTCATCTACAAAGAAGAGAACAGTCCGGAAAATAATTTGTATGCTTACCAGAAAGAGATCATCGAACTACTCGGAGAGCTTAAACTTAACAGACCTTTCATCTATAAAGGCATGACTCCGCTCACACTGTTGAAGCGGCCGTCCGAAGGCATTTTGGTCAATTTCAGTGAAAATCTGTGGATCAATGACGTTCAAATCGATTATCAGAAAAAGGACAGCCGGATCCTGCTGTTTGATCTGGATGCCAAATATCTTCCGGTCTGCACCGAGCCCGCGGAGCCGGAGCGGCCTTTGCGAAGCCAAAGACCTCCGCGGGATGACCGGCCGGACATCAAACTCGATTTTGATGAGCACCTGATGTCCTCCGTCGGCATTTCGATCAACAAGATCTCCGCCAAGATCCACGGCAACGAAGTCATCAACTATTATAAATCGCAGATCGAAAACTTGAAAACGACCGTCAATATTTCCAACAAAAGATGCCATGAGATCAAAGAAAACATCGACAATTGCTATTGCCTGATCGTCAGGACCGGCGGAAAAAAATGTCACCCGATGGCGTATTTTTGGCTCGGGTACTGCCACGCGATCGGTAAGAATGTCATTCCGATCACCTGTATCGCCAAGCCGGACAGCCAGGTGTATGATCTGGCGTTTGATATACGCGCCCAGCGGCACATCACTTTTATTAAATCAAAGCCAGACCTTCTCGGCGGCGAAATCCGCGATACGCTCGAGCTGATGATTCGATCCGATTTCAAAGAGTGGTCGCGACGGATGTTTTGGAATAAAATCATCGGCACCGGAGGAGAAGTCAGCATTTTCACCGGCGCTCTTCACAGCGGCGAGCATTCCCGGGAGATGATCGGCGATTGGGACTTGCTGACAGTTTCGGAGTTGACCTCCTATTTCGGCAGCCACCAGTACCGTTTCCGCATCGAGCCTCCGATCTATCCACCGGAACGAGCCTATGACCGGAACAACACCTTTGAGAAACAGCGGTATTTAAGCAGCCTGAAAGACATGCTCAGGGGCAAAAATTGCATTATCATCGCCTCCCCGGATGTCAATCCATTGACGGAAATTGTATTAGGCCAGTATTACGGCGTTGCAGGCGAGGATCTGTTTACCGATAAAAAACTGCAAACCGATCTCTCACCGCTCATCGTCTACAAAGAAAAACAGCTCAGCGGCCACAGCGATGCCTCCGCCAGAGCCGGCCAGCCGGGCATCGAACCGAGCAAAGTCTATCCGCGCGTTTTCTATAAAGAGGAAGTGCCGGAAATGCCGACCTCCGCTGACAACGACAAGGCAGATTGGCTGCGGACGGGATTTAAATTTTCCAATCGCGATGACGATAAATTTTACCGGAAAATACCTAGTTATTTCAATCAAAAACTGCAAAAGGATCTGCCGATTTTTTCAGTTTATGCCAATCTGCTGATCTTGCGCAACACCTTTCAGAATGAAAGCGAAGTGAAACAGAAGGAATTAAAAGAAAACGACCACTATATCATCGTCATTAACGGCGTGGGAGGACCGGCCACGTATGCAATGACTCATCTGCTGACCGGCGGGGTCAGCGATAAATTCACCAGATACAAATTTACCAATGACCACGGGCAAAAGGAGACTTTTGATCCGCACATTCATTCCGAGATTGTGCTGAGTGAAATTTTAAGCAAATTCAAAGAGGGCGTTCAGTCGATTGAATGCGTGTTGAAAGTGGATATTGTCAGCAGAGACAGAAAAGTATCAGACGACGACCGCAGCGACGGCACCGATCAGCAGACAGATCCCAACGCGCCGAACATCATAATCAACGATTGGCGGCGTATCTGCAGGTGGGAGATCGTGCCCAAATGCTTCGACTCCCAGTCGTTTAGAATCAATTGAGGGGCGGCCGGAACTCCTTTCACTGAGGGGCGCCGGTCCCCTCGAGGCGTCCCTCGACGCTCCGGCCGGCATGCAGACATTCGGGATTCGCCCAAACGGTCTGATAGATGCGGATGGTCGGTCCGGAGGTGTTCTGCTGATCCGGCACAAACTCTTTTACCAGTGTGTGCTGGTTGAAAAAGGCCTGATAAAAGGAGGCCTCCTGCGGATATTGACCATCGCGTTTGAAGAACCTGCCGTAATCACCGCTGCTGGTGATGATATAATCCAAGCTTTGAATATCGGCTTTGAGCAGTCCGCAGATCCCCAGGTAGGTGGTCAGGGGATGCGACGCAGCGGTCTCCGGCGTATAATGCTCCCGCCCGATACGAGCGCAGTTGGGAATATGGGTTTTAATCCATTGGCCGGCTTCGAGGCGCGTATCCGGCAGATTAGCGAGGCGAATGGTCTCCGCCGCTTGACGGTACTGCTGCCATGAGGTGGCCGCCACTCCAGCCGACGCGATGACGACGCCGACGTACAACACCAGCCGAACGATGGAACCGGCGCCTTGGGTTTTGGCATAACGGTAGAGGCTATAGAGCGCAAAAGCCGCACTGATGGCCAGAAAGGGCAAAACCGCCACCATGTTGCGCTCGAAACGCACCCGGTAGGAGCCCATAAAAAAGAAATAGACAAGCGGGAAAACCGCCGCCAGGGAACCGAGCTCTTTTTTACCTTTCATCAAGACCAGACCGGCCAAAGACAGCAGCAACGGCCAGGTGCCGAAAGTCGAGCGCAATTTCATCCAATAGTACCCGTAACTCACCGGACTCTCCATGCCCTGATGACCGGAGCGGTAGTGAGCCGATTCATAATGAAGGGCTTTAAGCAGCGCCAGGGGTTTGATCAACGCATAGGGAGTGGTGATAAAAAAACCCAGCGGAATGAACAGCAGTCCCCAAATCAGCTGCTTTGAAATCAGCGAAGTTTTGCCCTCACGGTACAGCCAATAATGGGCGAGCAGGAGGCCGCCGCTGCTCCAGAGCGCGGTGTATTTCACGCCGATGGCAAGACCGATGACCAGCCCGTTGAGCAGATAGAGGCTGGTCGTGGGCCCTTTTTGATACAGCCGGATGGAACAGGCGATGGCTAGGAGCACGGCTGCTCCCATGGGTAGGTCCACGGTGATATAATACGAGTTGACAATGTGCAGCGAGGTAAAGGTCAGAATCGCCGCCGCCAGCAGCCCCGACCAGCGGTTCATCATCTTTTTCGCGATGTGAAACGTCAGCAGCACGCTGAGCGTCGCGAGCAGCACGGTGAACAGACGGCCGGCGTAGTAAAGCCGCGTGACGGAACAATCGCTGAAAGTGCGCACCCCCTCCTGCCATTTGACCAGCAGATAGCAGCTGTACTGCACCGCCGCCTGCAGGTACAAATAGAGGGACGGATAATTGAAAAAGTGCGGATCCGGATCTCCGGTTTCGATCATGCGATGGGCCGCGTCAAACACATAGAATTCGTCAGGATGGGTCAACAACGGAAAACCGAAAGTAGCGCCGCCCGCTCGAATGATAAAAGCGATGGTCAGCAACAGGCCGAGCAACAACCATGACAGATAAGATTTTACAGCAGCAACGCGCAGCATACGCTCTCCCTGCATCCTGTTAACGTTTCAACGCGATCAGCACACTGCCGATGAGGCCGTTGAGAATGAAAAAGAGCAATCCCATTAAAAGTCCCACCGCCATCATCTGCTCCGCCGCGACTCCAAAGGGCGCAAAAAAGTAGATCAGCACAGCTTCGCGGGTTCCAAAGCCGGAGATGGAGATCGGCAGCAAGGATACCACGTTCACCAGCGGTTGAAAGAGAGCCACCTCCCACATGGAAACCGGCACGCGCACGGCTTGAAAGACCAGAACGCTCCGCACCAGGATCACGAGGGTCACAGCGATGGACAGCGCCAGATTCAGACCGTAGCGCCGGTTCATTTGCACGGGCCGGCGTTGGCGCATGAAGCGAAACGGCAGATTGGGACAGTAGGCCAGGGCGATCGACAGGCCGGACAGGGCGAGGAGCAGCCAGAACGGAAGCCGCAACGGCATCCGGCCGAAAAAAAATGCCGGCAGACAAAAGAGCCACAACACCGTTAGGTCATACACTCGATCGTTGACGATGGTCCAGAACACCTGATCGCGTTTTGCCTCGGGCAGTAAGCGCTGCACTTCATAGATCTTGACCAGTTCGCCGATCTGCCCCGGCGTAACGGTTCCAAGGCTGTATCCTTTGAAATAGATCAGCAGCGTTTGCAAAAGCGACAGGTCGATGCCGTAATCCTGGAGAAAGATGCGCCAGCGATAGGCTTTGCCCAGGGTCATGGGCGCCACCAAAAGCGCAGAAAGCAGCAACGGCCACAAGCGCACCCGGCGCAAGTGATCCCAGAGCACCTGAAAATCGATACGGGTCAACAGATAGACCAGAATCAACCCTCCCAGCAGACGGTAGCTGGAGCGGACGATTTGCCTTCTAGTCACGGTCATTCACCGTTCCCGCAGAGTTTGTCGGCGGCGGGCTGGGGGGGTGCATAGGCAAGCGCTTGAGATAATAGAGCATCTCCTCCTGGTTCAGACGCATGCGGGCAAACATGTCTAAAATAAAGCCAAGGATCAGGCTGACGGCGGAGAGAAAGAAGAAAAATCCGGATGCGAAACCAGCCCATTTGTGCGGAGTGAATTCACCGGTGTGCAGATAGTGGAGGATCAGGAACAGCCCCAGGCTGACGGCGACAATGAACGAAAGAGCCGCGATCGGAGCGAAAAGACGAAAGGGCCGGTAATCGCGCAGCGTTTTGATGATGATTTTGAGCGTCTGATAGGTGTAGCGGAACAGATTGGAGGCGACGCGCGATTTGCCATGCTCGCGCCGGCCGCGCACCTGCACCGGCAACTCGACGATGGGGATGTTTTTAAAGGCGAAATTTAAAAACGTCTCCTGAGTGTAGGTGAAATTGCCGAACAGGTTCAATTTGAGCAACGAATCTCTCGAGTAGGCGCGAAAGCCGCACGACACATCATAGAATTTTTGTCCGGTCATTCGACTGATCAGGCTCGACATCACCTGATTGCCCCAGAATTTGATCCTGCTCATCTGCGGCCGGAAGGCGACATCTTTGAACCGTGAGGCGGTGACGAAATCAGCGGCGCCCTGGACGATGGGTTCGATCAAGCTCTCGATATCCGCAGGGTTGAACTGGCCGTCTGCATCGATATTCACCACTATGTCGTCGTTCAGCTCGAGGGCGAGGCGTCGACCGGAGTTGAACGCGGCGCCGACGCCGCGGTTGAACGCGTGGCGAAAGACCACAGCGCCTTTTTCTCTGGCGATCTCGCCGGTGCGATCGGTGGAGCCGTCATCGACGACCACCACATGGTCCACGAACCGCGGGATTCCGTCGATCACCTGGCCGATTTTTTTTTCTTCATTCAACGCCGGTATGATGACCGTTATGCGCTTGCCGTTATACATCCTTTGCTCGCTGTCTGTTTATGAAAAACGCTCAGGGCCGCGGCCCAAACAATAGAACCTGACATTTGCGCAGATCGTGTCGCTGGATCAGAGGGCGCTGCGCCTCGATCCGTTGGATCAGAACCTCCATCTCCTGCGAAGGCCATTTGTGACAGAACACCAGCCACAGGCGGCCAGGCACCGACTCGATCCGCTGGAATTGCTCTTCATTGCCTGCCAGATTGCCCAGATGCTCTTCACCCCAAATCACCTGCAGCCTGCCGCCGGTGCGGTTCTTGATCGGATACTCGGACTGATAGCCAGCGGCATGATCGGTTCCATAGACATAAAAGGGCAGAATGGCGCCCCAGTGGATAAAAGCGGTGTCGCGATCCTGCGCATTGTCCATGAGAAGAGCGATCGCCTTGTCCACGCGCCGGCCGCCGGCGAAATGCAGCCTGCGCACATCATGAAGATTGAGATAGGAGAGGTAGGCCGTAAAAAGCACCACACCTGCGATACAGGCGTTGGCAACCAGCCGCCGGCGCACCGCCAGCCGATCATACAGCTCGCGCAGGCCCGCCGTCGCCATGATCAGCCAGGCCGGCATAGTGAATGTGACCAGCTCATAAGCCTTTAGTGGATACTTGCCGGCAAACGATCCGAGGATGATAAGCAGATAGGGGGTAAAGAAAAAAGAGAGCAGCAGCCAGTTGCGGCGGCGAAGGCTGAGCACCGCCCAATAGGCGATCAATGCGTTGATCAGAGCGCCGAAAGCCAGATCCCGGCGAAAGAACAGCATGGGAATGCGAAAGGTGTGATGAACCATACGCGCCAAATAACGCGCCCAATATTCCCCCTGATTCCACCGCGACCAATCAAAAAGTTGCAGGCCGGACTTGGATATGTGGTCGATAAAGGCGTCGTTGCCAAAGGCCGGTTGTATGATCAAGAAAAACAGAACACCCAGAGAGGCGGCAGCCGCCAGGGATGCTCCGGCATAGTGGATCAATACTTTCTTCTTTTCCGACCAGGCCGCACGCCGCGCGAGCACATACACCGCCAAAGTAAGATACACGGCGGCGGCGACGAACACAGAGCCGAAACTGATCCAAAAGGCCGCAGCCGATACCACACCCAGCCAGACCCAGTCCCTGGTCTTTCCCTCACGCACGATGCGCCAGGCGATCCAATAGATCAAAGCGCAGAAAAAAACATCCGCAGTATAGTGTTTCATGGTTTTGGCGATGGTGAGCATGAGGCTGGAGGCAAAGCCTGCCATCACCAGCGGCAGAAGGGCGAAGCGGCGACCCATTATGGACCGATACATCCAGTAAATCATCAGCACGCCGGCTACGCCGAACAACCAGGGAAAAAGCCGAAGCGCCAAAGGCGTGGGACCGAGGACCACCACCGCTGCGCGCATCAACAATCCCAAGCCCGGGGGCATATGAACCGGCCAGCTCTGAAAGTGCTCGCGCACCGCCTCTGCGGGCCAAGCGACCTTAAAAAGGTCCCAGTCTTCGCCGACCAAAGCGCGCGCACGGAAAAGCTCATCGCTGGACAACACCAGCCGATCCAGTCCATAAAACTGCATCCAGGCCAGCAAAACCAGCAGCACCGCCAAAATAGCCCCTGCCGTTCTCTCCTTCACGCCTCCTCCTCATCGTACGGGCTTGATGGTCAAGCCCATGCGGATTACCCTCTATCCTTCACCTCACTGCTGTTTCAGCCTGACGTTCTTCGGCGCCTGGGGCGGCGTCGTGTCCGGCTCGACATCATCCCCCATATATCTGAATCGCATGGCGTCGGCGATCACCGGACCGTTGGCGGCGTTCGAAAGATGAACGTAAGATTGGCTGCCTGCCGGCAGATAGACATACCCCAGCCGATTCCATTGCCCGGCCTGAATGCGCTGATTGATCAGTCCGCGCAACTTGACCGCGCCGTTTACCACAATTTTAAAAGGCACATTGGTAGCCTCGGCATATTGGCCGTCCGAGCCGCCGTACCAGCCATGCCATTCGCTGATCTCGTAATAACCGGCCACGCCGATGGTGGGCCGGTAGCGCGCGGAATCTGCGCCGGTGCCGGCAACCACACCGTGATAACCGCCGGAGATCAGGTAATCGTCGTCGCCCGAGACCGCGCCGGTGATGCTCCAATAGGGGTTGTTCTTACTCAGATCGAGCGAGCCGGTGGATTGATAGATCTTCCAATTGCCGAACACTTCAACCGGCTGGCTGCCGGGCGAGGTGTCGTTGTTGTACGAATTATCGACAATAATGTCGCTCACTGCGGTGGTCGGCTCCTTGAACAGCAAAATGCCGTCGCCGCGCAAATCATCCTCGTTGTACAGCATGCCGTACAGGCTGATGGGAGAATCGACCAGCAGGCCGGTGTTGACCGCCGCATCCTGGCCCGCTTTAAGCCGGTAATAGGGTCCGCCGCGCAGATCAGCGGGGTTGAGCGTCTGAGTGGCGCCGGTTGGATTACATGCAGCAGCGCCCTTGTCGAAATAGCGGATCACAATTCCATTGCTCAGAGTTTCCGCCGCGCCCACCGGATACCCCAAATCTGTTTCGTATTCATCGTACCAGTAGGGAAACCGGTAGTTGGCGCCGAAAACCAGCCCATAATAACAATCGAACATCAGGGCGGTGGTCAAGCCGAACCGCATCTTGCTGAACCGGTCTTTGCCGTTGGTCGCCCATTTCTCCGGAATATAATCCTCAATGAACATCAGGCTCGGCTTCTGCCCCTGGGCCATCCACTTGGTGGCGTCGCCCTGTACGCTGGTCCACATCGCCCAGCGCAGAAAGCCCTCGAACAGGTGACCGTTCATTCTCTCGTAATACATATCCAGCGCGCCGCCGGGATTGACGGAAAACAGATTCAGCGCTAAAGGCGCCAGCGATTGCATCATCGCCTTTTCGGCATCGATCCAGTTCGCCAGACCGTTCTGCCAGACGCTCAGCAGCTGCGTCTTGCTCCACTCATCCCGGTCGTCGACGCCGTTGTTGTTCATGTCCAGCGTGCCCTGATAATAAATGCGATAATGGAAATAGTCGTGGAACAATCCGTCAAAATCGCCCAGGGACCAATCGCACTCTGAAACCAGATTATCCCAGGCAAGATACTGCGATGCGTTCCGGCCGTCCACCTGCGGACAGAACTCGCTAAAGTTAGCCAGAACCCCGGCGCCTGAGAGCCGGATGGGGCTTTTAACCACCGCCCCGGCTTCATGAACCGAATTGATGGCATAGATCGAACTCACATCCGTGGGAACGGAGATAGTGGTGTCGTTCGGCAGAGCGGTCACTTTAACGACGTCGTTCTCGATGACCGCAAAGATAAGGTCGATATTGGTCTCAGCACCCGAGTTAATGCCCGTGATGGAATCTACATATATTTTCGACTGCCCCGGTTCGATGCGTCTTTTCAAACGCCCCTGATAACTGCGGTAGAGATAAAACTCGGGCGGATCATTGAAATACACTCCGTTCCGGCCCATGCCGATGATCAGTTGATCCGGATTGTTTTTTCGCAGCTCGCGCGCCAGTTGTGGTCCGTTGATGTCATTGGATAGTCCGATCAAAACCATATCAAAGGGCTTTAGCCGCAACAGCCGTGTGCCGATGGAATAATTGGGCCATCCTCCAGCCTGGTTGGTCGTGTACACCGCAATGCGGGGATAAGGAGGGTTGGTGCGCTCATAACCGTTAGCAGCGGCCGTAAAGCCCCACATACCGGCCAGCAGCACAACAACACATTCCAGCCGCATCCTTTTTCGCATGTCTACTCTCCTATCTTCTCACTGGCAATGGGCCTCAGGACGGCCCTGAAGCGCCTCTGCGCAGGGGATACAATTAAACTATAAAATAACAAAGAATTGCAAAAAAAACAACCTCTATTGTATGCCTGGTCTCAATCGGGCGGTATTTGCCAATCCCGAGGTTGCTCCGGATTGGCCGTCCTTTTTCATTGTTCGGATGCGCTCAGCCAGCAGGCGTTTGTTCCGCAAGAGATGCATTTCATTGTGAAAAGCGACATAAAGACCGATCGGCAACGCCAGAGCCCGCCACTGCTGCAACAGCACCGGCAGCAGCCGATAGTCGGGCGCGCCCATGTTATACATGACCAGGGCTAACAATCCGGTGAGGCTTCCGGCTGTCAGATGATAGTAAAATGGATCCCGCACCTGCAGCAGCTGGTAGCCAAAAAGAAACGCCAGGCCGATCAAAAGCAGATACAGCACAGCTGCAAACACTCCCTGCTCCGCAGTGATGAGCAGATAGGCGTTATGGACAATCCGGGTACCGGCAATTTGTTCATCCGAATAGTGACGATAATTGTTAAGGCCCACGCCGAACATCTCGCGGCCCGAAATCACCCGCAAGGCGTCCTTTGCCAGATTCACCCGGCTGTGTTTCTCCCTCCCTGAGATGGACCGTTCCGCCCCGCTGAAGCGATGCGAAATCACGTCGCCATATTTCACGTTGAGGGCGACAATGCCGATCAAGGCTACGGCGATGAAAAGGGCGGTCTGTTTGGACGTCAAGACTTTTTTCTTGAAATCGACCAGTGCAAACAAGCTCATCGCAATTCCGAAGGACACCCAGGACCCCCGGCTGAACGAGGCCAATAAAGCGCCGGCTGAAATCACGGTGAGCGCCCACCAGGCCGGCTTGAACTTGAGGTGAATGAACATGCTCATGCGAAATGCCAAAGGCAGCAGGGAAATAATGAACGCCCCAAAGGCATTGGCGGTTCCGATGGTGCCTTCCGCCCGCCAATAGTTGCTGATTTGAAAGAAGGGCAGCACCACCGGACCGATCTGCCATTGCCAGAACCCGATCAACGCCTGGAAGCCCAGCCCCATCATCAATCCAACCGCAAAAGAACGACACTCCTTGCGTGTGGCCAGCCGCGTCATCACGCAATAGTACAACAACACCGCGCGAATGAGATGAACGTAGGCAAAACGAAAGTCGCCCTTGTCTACGGCAATGAACTCACCGACCAGAGTAAAGAGCAAAAAAATGAAAGCAAGGCTTCGCGCCAAATAGATGGAGCCGCCTAGTTTTTTCGGCAGCGGCGCGGAGCGCTTGAGCAACAGCAGCAGGTAAAGCGGTATATCCATGGGCATAAAAACATCTGAACCGCGCGGCACGCCCTTTTCGGAAACATAGAGAACCAGCGTGACCCCTTGGTTGATGGCCATCAGCATGCCCAGTGCGATGAACAATGCCGGAAAATATCTTTTCATACTGCCTGTCCGTAACCGTAGCGCTTTTTCATCCATCTACCCTATATGCGCTATCCGATCGCCTGGGCGGCCTAAAAGCCGAAAAGCAAGGCATCCATGCGGCGATGGCCAGGCCGGCCAACAACAGCAAAAATCCGTCCACCGGTATGCGGTAACGCGTTTGAGTAAAAAACAGCGAGTAACCCATGCTGAGGGTGACCAGAGGGATCAGGATCAGGCTGACCAGGGCGGTCTGTTTGCGCACCCGCCACAGCCCGATCAACGACAGCAGCAGGATCGGAGTCAGCGTGATCAATGAAATCCATTGCAGCGTTTGCGATGGTTTGCGCTGTTCGTTCTCCACACCGGAAATGAACGGCGACCAGAAATTGGCAAACTCGGGTAAAAAGTGACGCGTTAAAAAGATAGCCGGATTTTCCAAAATAGTTCGATAGATGTTGAAATATTTCTGATAGGGAATATCCCGGTAATACAACCGGCACTCTTTCGGGCGGTCCGGCCGACCGTTGCGCACCTCCCAGAGATCGGCTATTTTCCATGGCGGCAGCCAGATCATCAAACCGTTGGCATCCGGCGACCCTTTATCCAATTGGATGAGCAGAGCGATGTGCCGGACCTGTTCCGGCCTGGCGCCCATGACGTAATTCAAACGAAACACATCCGCGTCGACCGGCTGGCTATAGACCGCGGCATACGCCCATCTTTTTTCCGCGCCGTCTACATGAATCACGCTGTCGGCGAATTGAATCGCTGAACTGCCTTGCCACTGCGCCGAGCCGCCGGTTCCGAGCTTCCAGTGGATCGAGGTGTCTGCGGCGGTGATGATTCGGCGGCCGAACTGGGCGCTGCGCAGCTGAAACCGTTCTCCTCCATAGGCGATCAGGCCGACATACCGTTCGTCAGCGTCCCAGGGGATCGGTTCAATGGGCGCCAGCGTGTGCAGATATTCTCCATCCAGATAACAGTCAAAGACCGACTGTCCACCCTGATTCCGTTTGACCGCGGTAAAGCTGCGGCCGTCAAAGACCGGCTGCGATTTTGCCCGAAAACTGCGCAGCTTGATCGACATTCGATACAGATAGCGGGTTTCGCCGACACAGGCGCGGCCGGGCGCACAAACACCGAACAGCTGATGATTGCGCAGCGTCCACGGCGTCAAGCAAGCCGCCACTGTGCCGACTAACAGCACCGCGTGCCTTAACCGGCGTGACCAGCTCATGCGCCCAACAGCCAGCAGCCAGATGAGCAACAATCCCAGGCCGGGCATAAAGACCGGAATGGACAGCGCCGCCAGAGCGGCTGTTGCAGAAGCCCATAACAACCGAGCGGCAGTGGGCTGATCATAATAGCGTACAAACAGCCAGATCGTCAGACAGAGAAGAAAAGAAAACAGCTGAGTCACGTACAGCAAACCAGCGATAAAAATAAAATAAGGGTACACAGCAGATAGCACCAGGGTCCATCGGCCGGCTGACGAACCGCCGATCCTCCTGGCCAAACCGTACAGCAGCGCCATCTGCCCCAGTCCCAGCAAAACCTGCAAAATCCGCACCAGCCAAAACGCCCGGCCAAAAACAGCATAGGCGGCAGCCAGGAAAAGGGGATAAACAGGTTCCAGGCAATAGTTTTGGTATTCGCCGTAATAATGCAGGCTGGGGCCGAATCCTTCCCCACGCAAAAGACTCTGAGCTGCCTGATCATAATGCACAGTATCGAAAAAATCAATCGTCTCGCCCAGTTGCGCGATATACAACAGCCGCAGCAAAAAGGCAAAGGCCATCACCCAGGCGAAAAATCTTTGCTCTGAAGATAATAACCGCTGGAAAAACAGTTTCATGAAATCATTCGCCTTTGGCTTGTATCCTTCAGCATCCGCAGACCGGTGATCATTCCTATCTTTTTGTATTATAGTGACAAAGCATGCCGGATGCTGAAAAACATTAGCGTAAATCTTATGCCAGAATCGACCTGGGTTCAAGCAAACCGGTCGACTATGTGCAGACCGCTGGTCTGTCACGGCTTTTTTCTTGATAATTGGGCGCCAATTGGTTATTTTTCACAAGTGACAAAACACAAATCAACGCGCTAAAGGCAGAAAGAAAACTAAATGAAACACAGCAATCGTCTGCGTATTACATCCTACCATATCAATCGCACCGGCGAGGCCTCTCTCCCATTTCTCTTCTGGTACATGCAGGAGATCGCCTGGGAACACGCCCATGAACTGGGATTCGGTTTTGACCATCTGCGTCAGGACCGGCTTTTCTGGGTTCTGGCCAGACTACACGTTAAACTGAAGCGAAGGCCTAGATGGACGGAAACAATCAGCCTGGATACTTGGTCCCGCGGAACCGACGGCTTTTTCGCCTATCGCGATTTTCAATTCCTGGATTCTTCACAACAAGAGATCATCACAGCCACCAGCAGCTGGCTGGTCCTGGACTTGGACAACAAACGGATTCAACGTCTTCGTCAGCTGAAAAATTTTCCAGAATACAAGGAGAGCATCCTGGGCGCTAATCCGGAAAAGGTAGAGTCCGCGGCGACAGAGGACGACCCTGTTTTCAAACCTGTTCATTTCAATGACGTCGACATCAATCAACACATCAACTCTGGTCGTTATCTTGAGCGCATTGATAACGACTACACTGCTGAATTTCAATATAAACATGATCTTAAAGAAATATCTGTAAATTTCATCAAAGAGGGAATGCCGCAAGATCTTTTAGCAGTGCGAAAACAGCTGCTGTCCAGCCGGGAGCATCTCTGCAGCGTGATCCGGCAAAGCGATGGAGCGGATCTCATTCGAGCCAGGCTGATCTGGGAAGAAAGAACAAATCAGGGGCTAGGTGATGCGCCGATGCAGTAAAGGCGAATAAACCCGGCGGCCACTGGTCCGTTGTTCGAAATGAAAGCGCACAAAGCTGTAACAAGATGAGCTTTTGTTTACCTTGGGCCGAAAAGTTGGACAAAACTCTTTGCTATTGACTAATAAAATACTATATTCATATCAGGTGCCTTAGCCTCAAGGTGTGGGGCTTCAAGTCAAAGTCCACATGAATCACTCAATCAACTTTCATGACCCGCCGAATGGCAAATTGAAAGGAGAACACCATGGGAAACGCACTACCTTTAATCATCCAGCTCATCAGCGGCGCGTTGGGCGGCAATCTCGCAGGTTCTTTGATGAAAAAATTGTCGCTGGGCTCTGTCCTCAATTCCATCATCGGCATTCTGGGCGGTGGGTTGGGTGGACAGATTCTCAACTCGATCGGTGCAGCCACCAGCTCTGGCCCCGGCCTGGATCTTGGCAGCATCATCAGCAACATCCTTGGCGGCGGCGTCGGTGGCGGCGTAGTATTGGCGATCATCGGACTTTTAAAGCAGGCATTTGGGAAAAAGTCGTAATTCAGATTCACCAGGCCCTTGTTGCACCTGCAAGGGCCTCCATTTTGCGTCGACAAGCATAATCACCCTCCAGCCTAGGCTGGATAACTCTTTGGTTAACCGGAGAAGCGTGCTATGGCGAACATCAAGGACATTGAAGGGATTGGCCCGGCCTATGCCGAAAAGCTGAAACCAGCCGGCATCACCACAGTGTCTGCTCTGCTGACAAAGGGGGCAGGACCTCAGGATCGACGGAACCTGGAGGCGGCCACCGGCATCAGCCATGAATTGCTCCTCAGGTGGATCAATCATGCTGATCTGATGCGCGTCAAAGGAATCGGTCCGGAATATGCCGAGCTTCTGGAGGCCGCCGGCGTCGACAGTCTGCCGGAGCTGGCCCAACGAAACGCTGAAAACCTTCATCCTGCAATGATGGCATGCAATGGCGAAAAAAAACTAGTTCGTCGTCCGCCCTCTCTCAAACAGGTAAAAAGCTGGATCAAACAGGCGAACCATTTGCCTCGCGCTATCACTTATTGATCCGCCTCTGGCGTTCACTTTGGTGCAGGGTATCCGTCGGATGCCTTGCACTTTTTTTTTATAAGGAATACGGCCATGGCGCACATCCTTAAAAAAACGTCTTTGCTAACCCTCCTGCTGCTCACCCTTAACACCCTGATGTTCGCAGACCAGCCTAACAGCCTAGCGGTGAAAAGATGGATGGAATCCTCCTTTGCCCAACCGGAACGCTTTTTCTTTTCCTTACGTTATGACGAAAAGCCCTTTGCGCAGCTGGTTGACCAATACAAAGCCGACCTAATCACCAGACGAACCGATACGGACCAGTTGGAGCGCGACTATATTTTCACCGATCCAGCCACCGGCCTACGGCTTACTTGCACTTGCACGCTTTGGGAAAATTCATCGGCGGTTGAATGGGTCCTGCACATCAAGAACGCCGGCAAGCGAACCACACCGATCATCAGCGACCTCCTGGCTCTGGACATGGTCACCGGCGGGCAGCGCAAGGATCCGGTCCTGCACTATGCCCGCGGAGCGGTGTGTTCTTGGGACGACTTTCAGCCCATGCAGCGTGTATTTAATCGAGGCGCCAAAATGACCTTGCAGCCTGGCGGCGGCCGCTCCTCCAGTGATTTTCTGCCGTTTTTCAACCTCGAGCAGGCGGATCATTCGGGTCTGATCATCGCGGTTGGCTGGAGCGGAGAATGGAAAACGGAATTTTCCACGGATTCGAGCCGAGCCACGCGGATCCGCAGCGGCATGGCCGTGACCCGGCTGGTGTTGCATCCGCAAGAGGAGATCCGCAGTCCACGCATCGCTCTGATCTTTTATCAAGGCGCACCTGAAGATGGCCAGAACCTGTTGCGCCGCCACCTGCTCGCGCACCATCGACCGAAAAGAAACAACCAGCCTTTTTCCATGCCGCTTTTCGCCGCCAGCTGGGGCGGCACCCCGGCAACCACTCATCTCGACGATTGCAGAAAGATCATCGAAGCAAACTTGCCGGTCGATACCTACTGGATCGATGCCGAATGGTTTGGCGCTGGCAAATGGCATCAAACCGTAGGCGATTGGCATGTCAAAAAAGAGCTCTATCCTCATGGCCTCAGGCCGATCAGCGACCTGTTGCACAGCGCGCAACGATTCTTTCTGTTATGGGTTGAGCCGGAGCGGGTCTGCCAGGCCACGCCCTGGTACAGCGAATATTCCTCCTGGCTTCTTTCCGTTCCGCAGGCTCAGCGTCATTACAATTGGGGCCGGTCCCAGGCCGAACCGGACTGGGTCAAATGGGAAAGTCTGAGAAACCAAATCTGTGATAATGACCGGCTTTTCGACTTGAGCAATCCGGCAGCGCGGAAATTTTTCACCGACTATTTTTCACAGCTCATCGAAACCCATGGCATTGACTGTTTCCGCCACGACGCCAACATCGGGCCGCTGGAATTCTGGCGCGCTGCCGATGCACCGGACCGGCAGGGGTGGACAGAGATCAAATGGGTGGAAGGCCTGTATGCGTTCTGGGATGAACTGCTGCAGCGTCACCCTGGGCTGATCATCGATAATTGCGCTTCCGGCGGCCGGCGCATAGATCTGGAATCATTGAGCCGAAGCACACCGTTCTGGCGCACCGATTATCCGAGCAACACGATAGCCAAACAATGTCACACCTACGGCCTGGCGTCCTGGGTTCCGCTCAATGCAACCGGCGATGTTCGCCCGATGACCGATGATCTTTACGCCTTTCGCAGCACTTTTTCCAGCAGTATGGTGCTTGATCTCTCCGGCATCGGAGCGATGGATGTCCACGATCCCAAGCTGGTGCGCGCCGATAAACTCTTGCAGCAGTATCGCGCTGTGCAAGACTATTTCCTCGGCGATTACTACCCTCTCTCCTGCTATTCGCAGGCCGAGGACGCCTGGATGGCCTGGCAGTTCAATCGGCCGGACCTCGGTGAAGGAATGATCCAGGTTTTTCGCAGGCCCAGAAGCTGTCTCGAGTCCGGCACCTTCCCCCTGAACGGCTTGGAGCCTGAGGCAAAGTACATGGTGCAGAATCAGGATGAAGTCGCTGATCATGAAAGCACAGGTCGTGAGCTGATGGAAAAAGGAATAGCCGTTCATCTTCCGGAACGGCCGGCTGCGGTGGTAGTGATTTACAAGAAAAAGCGGTAATCGGGTGAATCCCTGCTTGCCGGCTCGCCTTTTTACGCCCGCCTGCGGGTCCGACTAAACCGCAGGCGGCTGATTCGCGCTCTCCCCTCTTCTGTTTATCTTTCCTTTCTGCCTCCGAGCCAATCAAAAAATAACACTGCTCCTTCGATAAAGCCGGCTGGGGTATGGCATGGGGTTTGCTCAAAGTGCCCGTGTTGGCCGTAGAGTGCAACGGCGAAGGCGGGTCTGAAAACTTCTTAACTCAACTCATTAAAAATCAATATCATTATTCCGCCATCGCAGCCGCTTTCTACCTACAGAACCAACTGTCATAAAAACACTGCAAAAAACTTGATTAAAATGTTTCAGGTGTCACAAATAATCAACTCGAGTAACGTTGAGGACAAGGCCATGAACAGAGCAAAAAGCGGTATCGCGGTTGTGTTGTTCCTCGGCATGCTGGCAGCGGCATGGGCTCAGGAAGCAGAATTTCGCACCGTCATCGTCCGGAACGACCTGGTGGAGGGCGGTGAACTCCATGCCAATCTTGAATTCAGATTGCCCGGCGCGCCAGCTGCCAAGACGCTCGCCTCCGCTGTCTGCCATCTGCGATACGAAGAAGATTTAGTCGGCTGGCCCGATGATCCGGCAGTGGCCTGGGCCATGGGTCCGGAGCTCGGTTATGCCGACTCGGTCATCAAACGCGAAGGTTATTATCGCATTGTAATCAACGGCAGCGGGGTCAATGCCAGCCAGTCTTTGATCCAGTCGGGCGATCCAGCCGGCTGGGATGCAGACAGCACCTGGCAGACCCTTGTGACCTTGCGCTGGTCCATCGCCAGCGTCTCCGCTGCACATCTCACCATCGAAACGGACAGCCTGGAGGCCGAATACTTTCTCAACCTCGCCAATACGCCTCAAAGCGGGGTGAACCGTTTTCTGATCACCGGCACTCTGAAAAAAACCGAATTCGCCGATCCCTGTGAGGCTTCGTTCATTATCTCCCCTGCAGTGGTGGAGGTGGGACAGCCCATCAGCTTTATCAGCGAATCCAGCGGCGCCAAGTCCTACGAATGGGACTTTGGCGACGGCTCCACGGCCAGCGGTTATCCGATATCCCATGTGTATACCGCGCCGGGAGAGGTGACCGCCACATTGCGCATCACCTGTGAAGATGGAAGTCAGCAATCGGACACCGATGTCTTTACCGTTCTGCCAGCGCCGCCCTGTCTGGCTGCGTTCACTGTATCCAAGACCATCGCCCAGGTGGGTGAAAGAATCACCTTCACCAGCGCATCCAGCGGAGCTCTGTCGTATGAGTGGAATTTCGGCGACGGCAGCACCGGCACTCGGCGCGTCGCCAACCACACCTATGAAACCGCAGGCACCATGCTGGCGACTCTCACCATCACCTGCTATGACGGCACGAACACCAGTGCGCCGGTCGAGATCACCATCACTCCACCGCCGTCCTGCAAAGCCAGCTTTACCACCAATCCCCGGGTGATCGAGGTCGGGCAGTCCGTATCCTTTATCAGCGACTCGTACGGCGCACTGACCTATGAATGGGATTTCGGCGACGGCGCCACAGCCACCGGTTACCCGATGACCCATGTCTATACCACACCGGGCGAAAAGAGCGCGACCCTGCGCATCACCTGTGAAAACCGTGAAAAAGCCTCCGATACCGATATTCTCGTGGTCCTCGCTTCGACCTGTATCCCCTCTTTCACCTACGATCCACAGGTGGTCTGCGTAGGGACGGCGGTGACGTTTACCGGCAATCCGGAAGCGGAAGGCTGGGCGTGGGACTTTGGCGACAACACCACGGATAACGGCCAACAGGTCAGCCATACGTTCGCAGCGGCAGACACTTTTATCGTCACCCTGACCAACCAATGCAGCGGCGGCCGCTCCGGACAGACCAGTCAAACGATCATCGTCCAGGCTGAACCCAAGGCGGATTTTAACGCGGCGCCGACCAGCGGCCCGGCTCCGTTAACCGTGAATCTGACGGACCAATCGACAGGTCAGCCGAGCGCATGGACCTGGGATTTCGGCGACGGCCAACAGAGCAATGAACAAAATCCGACTCATGTGTACACAACGCCTGGCGTTTACAGCGTGACACTGACCGTAACCAACGCCTGCGGATCCCACTCTAAGGTCAAAGAAAATATGATCCAGGCGGAACAGGTGTTCGTGCCTGAATATGACTACGGCACTGCAGCGTTGCCCATGGTCCGCCATCTGTACCATCCAGCGGCCAGCATCGGAGCGGTGGTCACCGCGGAAACCGCATCCACCGACCTGTCGGAAAACGACGGCATTGTGCTCAGCGATATGATGCCGGGAAAAAGCGCCAGCCTTCAGGTCATCGTGAGTCAAGATGGTTTCCTCAGCGCCTGGATTGACTATGACGGCAACACCGCTGATTGGGAGACGAATCCTCCCGACAACGTGGTGGCTGCACAGAGCATCGCCGCCGGCGTCGAAACCACTTTTACCTTCGACATCCCCGGCAGCGCTCCGGTCTCTGATCAACGCTGGCTGCGCATTCGCTACAGCGTCGGTCAGCTTGCCGATGTCGCTGCAGCCATGGGCTTTTCCGACCAGGCGTACGGAGAGGTGCAAGACTATCTGTTCGGGTTGACGCCGGTTGAATTGAGCAGTTTTACCGCAGTCAACAACCAGGGGGTCATCAAACTCGAATGGCGAACGCAGTCGGAAACAGAAAACCTGGGATTCTTGATGTATCGGTCAGAGGCAAAGGACGGCGTTTATCAGCAGATATCCGAAGGGATGATCCCCGGCGCCGGCACCACGGCCACGGCCCATGCCTATCTCTTTGAAGATCACAACACAACGGCCAATCAAATCTATTATTATAAATTGGCGGATGTGGATTACAACGGGCGACTGCGCATGCACGGCCCAGTGGAGGTCATGGCCAGCGCGCCTTCGGAATACCTTCTGGAGCAAAACTATCCCAATCCATTCAATCCAGAGACACGGTTGTCGTTCTCGCTCAAAGAGGCGGGGTTCACCACCTTGACCATCTTTAACCTGAACGGACAGGAGATCCGCTCTCTGATCGCCAAGCATCTCAACGCCGGATCCCATTCCTGCAGTTGGGACGGCAAGGACCAGCATGGCCGCACCATGTCGTCAGGCACCTACCTCTACAAACTGCGGGTAAATGGGCACGAAGTGACCAAAAAAATGGAATTCCTGAAATAGTTTTACCCTTTAGCTGAAAATAACATCCCCATAAAAAACGCCGGCGTTTGATGCGTCGGCGTTTTTTTTAAATCTGGAAAAAGACTTGTAGGGAGATCCAGGCCTGCCAGAATTTACGCTATCTCTGCACCCGCGCTGATCCCCCTTGGGCAAAGGCTTCTACCTCGGACAACTTGGCCATGCTGATATCGCCGGGGAAAGTGGTGAGCAGAGCGCCATGCGCCCAGCCAAGACGAAGCGCCTGCTCCGGCGACTTGCCGGTGATCAGACCGTAGAGCAGACCAGAGGCAAATCCGTCCCCGCCGCCGATGCGGTCCACCACGTCCAGTTGGCATGTCGGGCTGACAAACCGCTGGCCATCCAACCACAGCACCGCGCCCCACTCGTGCCGGTTGGTGGAGTGCACCTCGCGCAGAGTGGTGGCCACCATTCTGATGTTGGGGAATTGCTCCACCACTTTTTCAATCATGCGAAAAAATGTATCCGAATCCAGCTTGGATTTTGCAGCGACCTCTGGGCCGCGGATGCCAAGGCCCAGTTGCAAGTCCTCTTCATTGCCGATAAGTGCGTCCACCTGATTGACGATGCGGCGGAGCACAGACTGCGCCTTTTGCAGACCGCCGATTGGAGCCCATAGTTTGGCCCGATAGTTCAGATCAAATGAATTGATGGCGCCCGCCGCATGGGCCGCCTGCATGCCTTCGATGATCAGCTCAGAGGTGGTCTCAGACAGCGCGGCGAAAATGCCGCCGGAGTGAAACCAGCGCACGCCGGAGGTGAACAGCGCCTTCCAGTCGAAATCTCCGGGTTTCAACAGCGCACCCGCTTCATTGGAGCGGTTATAAAAGACAACCGGCGGCCGCACGCCCTGGCCGCGATCACTGTAGACCGTGGCGATGTTGGGACCGCGTACGCCGTCATGCTCGAACCATTTGTAGAATGGGGTCACCCCGGTTTCGCGGATGCGGGCCTGCACCAATTCACCGATGCCGTACCGGACCATGGCGGTGGCGATGCCGGTCTTGAGACCGAAACAATCGGAGAGGTTCGCCGCCACGTTGTACTCCCCACCGGAAACATGGATATCAAAGGTCCGTGCCTTGCGAAACGGGATGATGCCGGGATCCAGGCGATGAACCACGGCGCCCAAAGAGAGAAAATCCAATGCACAGCTGTCTTGTCGAATGTTCAATCCGCTCATCAGTTCACCTCAATAAATGATTCACAATTGTAAAATAAAAGGTACATAAAAATTTGTTCATATCAAACCTTTTCCATCTCTTCTCAGGCGGTCAGCTTCCTGCGCCTGCGCGTCAAGGGCGCAACGTCTTTGCGCTTGACCGGCCTTGTGCTAATCACTCGCTGGGCTTGTCCGCATAACCGGGCACATACTCGGCGCGTTTGATTTTATTCGTCGGCGTTTTGATAAAAGGCGAAGACTGCTCGAGGACGCGGTTGATCTTGGAAAAAGCAGGCAGTTGCCCGTTCACCTGACGCCGCACGCTCTCCAGAATCGTAGAGATATCCTCCGCAATGGCGGTCTCGTCTTGGTTCTGATGCAACGTTTCAATGTAGCCGTAATTGGGATAGATGCGCGCGACCAGCTGATGGTCCAGCATATAGACCAGGGCCTCCTCGACAAAAGGATGCTCCGCAAGCTTGGCCTCGATCACCTCGGGATAGATGTTTTCTCCGGATGAGCCGATGATGACGTTTTTAGACCGACCGGTGATGAACAAAAATCCATCTTGATCCAAATAACCGCGATCGCCGCTGATGAACCATCCGTCAGCGGTCAGCGCCCTGGCGGTCGCCTCCTTGTTTTTATAATACCCCTTCATCACCTGTGGGCCCCGTATCCAGATCTCTCCAATCCCGGTGGCCGGATCCGGGTCTTGAATCTTGATCTGCGTATCGGTGATGGCGTGACCCGGGGATCCCATCTTTTGTTCGCGCATGGAGGAAAAGGTGACCAGCGGACTGCATTCGCTCAGGCCATAGCCGCAGCAGTAGGGGATGCCGCCCTGCTTCAGGAACGTCTCCACCTCGGGCGAAAAACTGGCCCCGCCGATAATGACGCAGCGCAGCCGGCCGCCCAGCGCCTGATAGACTTTTTTCCCGACGATTTTATACAACAATCGCTTCGTCGCCGCGGTTTTCGACAGCAGCCTGAGAAAAACGCTTTTGGCAATGATGGGCATCACCTGTTTGTGATAGATCTTTTCGAACACCAGCGGCACAGCGCCAAGGATCGTCGGGCGCACTTGCTGCAAGGCGGACAGAAGCACTTTGGGAGAGGGCGGTTTGTTGAAGTAATAGATACAGGAACCGCAATAGATGATCGATAGGAACCCGGAGGTGGAACCGAACGCATGCGCCATGGGCAGGATAGAGAGGATCACGCTGTTGCGGTCGATGACCTTGAGGAGGTCCGGCCCTTCAAACAGATTGCTGACCAGGTTCTTATGGGTCAACATAACCCCTTTGGAGTGTCCGGTGGTGCCGGAGGTGTAGAGGATTTCCGCCAGATCCTCCTCTTGGATCGCCGCCTTGGCTGGTCCCTGGCCTTTGGACCGAGTTTTGAGCACCTTCTCAGGCAGGTTGTGCAATTGATTCCACAACCCGGCCTTGGATTTGCCCGTGCGGGCAAATAAGGAGAAATCGTTCAGATTGATGACCAGGGAGACCCGCTCCAACACCGGAAGGTTCAGCGATTGAAACAGGGATTCAGAGATAAACGCGGCTTTGGCCTCCGAGTGCGTAAGAATGTGATCGATGTCGTTCTCTGGAAACTCTTCCAGGATAGGAACCGCCACGGCGCCGGAGGTCATGATCGCCATATAAGCGACAGCCCATTGGGGAGACGAGTTGCCGAGAAGCACTACTTTATCTTCTTTGCGGATGCCCCATTCAGCCATGGCCGCCTTAAGCGCCTGCACCCGCCGGGCAAATTCATGATAGGTGAAGGGTTCCTCACCCACCGAAGCGAGAGCCGGACGCGGTCCGTACTCCTGGATCACTTTGTCAAAAAAGACATCCAACGTATAACGCGATAGACCGAATTTCATGATCAGCCTCGATGCAATGGGACCCTTTCCAACTCACGGCAGAAACCGCAGAATGCGATAACACAAGGTAGATAATACAAGAATCCGCAGAAAAAGACAAGGGGAAAAACCGCGTCGCCGCACGCAAAGGCTGAGAACGTCGCCAACGCCTCGGTGGTTCGAAGCCGGCCGGCGCCCTTACCACGCGAATATCACCCCTACACGCTCTACGGAACAGGTTAGATGCCAGCGGCGGCCGGCTTGGGCGGAGGAAGTCGAAGGCCGTTTACACAAAACTTGGGAGCCGACCCAGCAGCCGATAGCGCTGCCGAGAAAAACGTCGGAAAACCAGTGAACGTCATGATAGAGGCGCGCGGCGGTGATCACGCCGGCCGAGCTATAGCACAAGATTTTGCCCCAGGTAGCCTGCGTTGAACCGGCCCACACAGTGGCGGCGGCGAAAGAGAGAGCGACGTGGCCGCTGGGCAGAGAAGCCAAGTCGTCCTGAAGCGTGAAGGGTTTGAAGAACAGCTGGCTGTCGCCTGCCTTGGGGCGCCGGCGACCGATGGCTGCTTTGCCGGCCGCTATCATCAAGGCTGAATAGGCGCAAGCCTGGGTGGCGCGCAGTCCAGCCCTGCGCCAGCCCGACTGGTTAAAAACCAGTCCCGCCGCATACACTCCTCCGGTCAACAGCAGAGTGCAGCCGTTGCCGTAATAACGATCCACTGAGAACAAGTGATCGTTGAAGGATGAACGCTGATGCTGTGCAAAGCGGCGTATGTCCTTATCGACGGCGAACAGGGCAACAGTGGCGGCCAGCACAGCGGATGCGGCCAGCCACTGTTCTGAAGAAAAGTGCAGCGGCGCTTTGAGCAAGGTCACGCCGGTCTGCACGCACTCTGAAAAATCGTTGTGCAGGACAGAGGCGACGGGCGTCTCTTCAGGATCAGCGGCGAACGCGTTCAGGGTGAGAATTAAAAAAAGCCACCCGCTTAGACGCAATCGAGCATGCATCGTCCTGTTCGATTCCATATCAAGTAGGATCCGTGCATCGTCCGGGCCGACGTCGGAACGGCCGGGCGCTGGCCTTTTTATTTAACCATGCCGGAAAAACCGGTGAACGCCATGGCCAAAATGCCGGCGGTGATGAGGCCGATGGCAGCGCCGTGCATGGGCCCGGGAATGTCCGTCACCTCGAACCGCTCGCGGATTCCGGCAAAGATGATCAACGCCATGCCAAAGCCGAGCGCGCTGGCGAACGAAAAAATGATGGATTGCACCAGGTTGTAGTTTAACTTGATGCACAAAATCGCAATGCCGAGCACCGCGCAGTTGGTGGTGATGAGCGGCAAATAGATGCCCAGCGCATCGAACAATCCTCTGGCGTATTTGCGCATGAACAGCTCGACGAACTGCACCAGGCTGGCGATCACCAGGATGAATACGATGGTCTGCAAGTACTCCAAATGCAGCGGATTCAAAATGTACCTCTGAATCGGCCAGGTGACGATGGCGCACAGGGTCATGACAAAGGTCACGGCCATGGCCATTCCGGTGGCGGTCTCGATGGAATTGGATACGCCGAGATAGGGACAGATGCCTAAAAAACGGGCAAAGATAACGTTGTTGATCATGATCGCGCTGAACAGCAGCGTGAGCATGGAGGCGACGGTCATGGGTTCGGCGCTCATGCGTTTTTCCTCCTTGATTCAATCCAGTTGGCGGCAGCGATGGTGAGACCCAGAGTGATAAACGCTCCGGCCGGCAGGATCATCACGATCACCTGGGGAAAAGAGGCGGAGAGAACCTGGAGGCCGAAAAACGTGCCGTTGCCGAGAATTTCACGCACCATACCGAGGATCAGCAGGCCGCTGGTGAAACCCAATCCCATGGCCAGGCCGTCGACCGCGGACAGCAGCACCGGATTCTTGCCGGCAAAGGCCTCGGCGCGGCCGAGAATGATGCAGTTCACCACGATCAAAGGGATAAAGATGCCCAACGCTTTATGGATATCGGGGAAAAAAGCGTGCAAAGCCAAGTCGGTCATGGTGACAAAGGTGGCGATCACCACGATATACCCCGGAATGCGCAATTTTTCCGGAATCATTTTTCGCAGAAGCGAGATCACCACATTGGACAAGATGAGAACCAGTGTGGCGGACAGTCCCATCCCCACCGCATTGACAGCGGAGGTGGAAACCGCCAGAGTCGGGCACATGCCCAGCAACATGCGCAACGTGGGATTTTCCACAATCAGGCCGTTTTTAAAAACAGAACCTGCGGTCTTTTTGGCAGAGCTCATGTTCACATCCTCAATAATTAATTTCCCACAACCAGCTTCAGGTCCTGCAGCCCTCTTTCCACCGCCAGTGCGACCGCGCGACTGGAGATGGTGGCGCCGGTCACCGCATCCACCTGGCCGCCGTCCTTTTTCACCTGATAGCGAAAGCTGGCCAGAGAAGATTTTTCAAACTGGTTTAAAAAGCCCGGCAAACCGGCCTTGCTGCCCAGTCCCGGCGTCTCATTATGCCGCAACAACTTGACGCGGCCGACCACGCCGTCTGCTGACACGCCGTAGATAACCGCCACTTCACCGCTGTAACCGGTGAACACCGTGCTCTCTACCGCATAGCCCATCAACTGGTCGCCTTTTTTCGCCGGATAAAAGATCAGGCGTCCCTGTTTTCCCTGATCCTTTTCTATTTTCTCCATGGCCGGCTGATTGTCAAATCCCGGCATCACCAGAGCCAGAGCGTCGTTGAGCTCTTTTTCCTTGACCAGGCGGATCCGCTCGGCCGTGGCGCTGTTCACCAGCGCCAGAGCCAGGCCGGAAAAAAGAGCAATGATGAAAATCGGCGCAATGATTCTGGGCGAGACCTGAGGCTTTGGTTGACCGGTTGCGTGAATTGGTTCAGCACTCATAATTTTGCCTCCTTCATCTTCACCGCACCGAAGAGAGCCGGTTTGGTCCATTTATCGATCAGAGGCGTCAGCCCGTTCATGATCAGGATGGCAAAGCTGACGCCTTCCGGAAAACTGCCCCACAGGCGGATGGCTGCGGTCAGCACTCCGCAGCCGGCACCGAAAACAAGCTGCCCGCTCCGCGACACCGGCGAGGTGACCATATCCGTGGCCATAAAAAAAGCGCCCAACATCAGCGAGCCGGTGGCAAGATGAAACAGTGGACTGGCATAGTGCGCCGGATCCACGAGATGCATAACGCCGGTGATCAATGCGACCACGGCCACGTAGGATAGCGGAATCTGCCAGGTGATGATCTTGCGGCCGAGCAGATACAGCCCGCCGAGCAGCAGCATAAACAAAGAGACATCGCCTAGACAGCCGCCCTTGTTGAACAGGATATAGTTCCACAGATCTGTTTGGCTGAACGCGTCGAGGAACTTGCTCCAGCCCCCCTCCTTTAAGGCGCCCAACGGAGTGGCGGAGGTCACTGCGTCGAGGTTCAACAGCGGATCCGCGTCCCGATTCAACCAGCTCGCCGCTTTCCAGGAAGTCATCTGCGCCGGAAAGGAGATCAACAGAAACACTCGTCCAACCAGAACCGGGTTGAATGGATTCCGGCCTAATCCTCCGTAGGCGTGCTTGCCAAGTCCCATGGCGATCAGGGCGCCGACCATCATGATCCACCAAGGGCTGGTCGGGCCGAGATTCAAGCCGAGCAGAACGCCGGAGACCAGAGCGCTGCCATCGAGCGTCTGGCGCCAAGCCTCCTGATGCGGATGGCGAAAACGAGCAAAAAAATATTCGAAGGCCAGCATGAACAGAATGCTCGAAGCCATCACGCCGACCGCTCGAAGGCCGAAAGCCCAAAAGGACCACAGGGTGACCGGCAGCAGAGCGATCACCACATTGTACATGACTTTGGGAATGGAGGTCTCCGCCGCGATATAGGGCGAACTTTGCAGCCGCATATTTTCGATGGGCAGATCTATCTGATTTGGAGGCATTTCCACCGCGGTGCTGATACGGGTTTCTTCTGCCATGGCCTACTCCTTTCCCTGCTTCTTGGCTTCACGCCGGCGCCATTCATATTTGGCCAAACGGCACCACTGAGTCAAGCGCTTGTGCGCCGGGCAGGCATACACGCAGGTGCCGCATTCGATGCAAGCGAGCGCATCTTCTACCTTATCGTACAGGCCGTATTTCATATAATTCATCACCTCGTTCGGCACCAGGCCCATGGGGCACACCCGGTGACAGTTACCGCAGCGCAGGCACTCCCGTTCCTCATAGGTGTGCACCTCTTCAGCCGTCAGATAGAGGATGCCGCTCGTGCCCTTGGTCACCGGCGTTTCAATACGATGAGTGCTCTTGCCCATCATCGGACCGCCGTACACAATAGCGGCGATCTCCTTCTTGGCGCCGCCGCAGAACTCGAGCAACTCTTTTCCGGAAACGCCGATCGGCGCCAGAACGTTCTGCGGTTTTGCCACCGCGCCGCCGGAAACAGTAACGATGCGGCGGATCAGGGGCAGTTTGAATTGCACCGCTTCATAAAGCGCGGCCGCTGTGGCCACGTTCTGTACCAGCACCCCCACATGAGCCGGAAGCTTTCCCAGGGGGATGATGCGGTTCAACACTGCGTGCACCAGTTGTTTTTCCGCGCCCTGTGGATATTTCGTTTTGGCCAGGACCACGGAGAGATTGGGAAAGTCAGCGACCACCGCCGCGAGCTTTTTCGCCGCTGTTGATTTATTGTCCTCCAGAGCGATGATGCCCTTTTTGGCAGACAGCACCTTGAGCATCAGCAAAAGGCCGTACGCCACTTTGTGCGGAAAATTTTGCATCAAGCAATCGTCCGCGGTCAAATACGGCTCGCATTCCGCCCCGTTGAGGATCACGGTTTCCACCCGGGTCTCTTTCGGCGGCGTAAGCTTGACGTGGGTGGGAAAAGCAGCGCCGCCCATGCCCACCAGGCCTGCCTCTATGCAGCACGCCAGAATATCCTCGCTGCTCAGATGCTCCAAGTCCGGCGCCGGCGAGTCGGCGTTGAAATCCATAAACGGCGGTTGATCGGGGGTCACGGTGATCTGTACCGCTTCGCCGAGACTTCCGAGCAGATCCCGACGGCTGATGGACTTGATCTTGCCGGCCAGCGGGGTATGCACGCTGACGCTGACAAATCCGGCCGGCTCCGCGATCTTTTGCAACGCCTGAACCTCGGCCCGTGCTTCCACAACCACCTTCGAGGGCGCGCCCAGATGCTGGTTCAGCGGAATGAGCAACTCTTGCGGATTGGGCAGAACGCTGTATCGGCTGGAATCGACCAGTTCCTTTCGCTCCGGCGGATGAATGCCGCCTTTGGAAAACGTCACTTTTTTCACAGCAGGCATCATAGGCTATTTTTCCACCTCCACGGCTTGCGCGGTTTTCGCTTTAAAGGCGCTGCGATCGCGGTCCGGAATCAGCGCCCGAATGGTGTTCTGTGGACACACGGCGACGCATTCGCCGCAGCTGGTACACAGGTTGTAATCGATCTTGACCAGATTGTCGTCCTCGGAGATGGCGCCGACCGGACAGGTCTTGATGCACTTTTTGCACACAATGCAGCCGACCTGGCAGTATTCTTTCACCAGCGGCGCCCGGTCATGCGAGCGGCATGCGATCACCACATCCTTGCTCGCCGGCACCAGCGAGATGATTCTGCGCGGGCACACCTCCACGCACTTGCCGCAGCCGATGCAACGGCTGCGGATCACCTCGACGATGCGGCCCTTTTTCACAATGGCGCTGCTGGGACAGACGGAGATGCAGGTGCCCAGACCGATGCAGCCGTAGGGGCACATTTTTTCCACTCCGCCGATCAACTGCGCGGCGCGGCAATCATTGATGCCGTAATACGTGCCGACAAACTTGGCGGCGGAAGAATCCCCATTGCAATGAATGACCGCCACCATGGACTCCAGGTCGGCCAGCGAAGCGCCGAGCAGCCGACTGATCTGCGCCATGTTTTCCGAACTGGTCACCGGGCATTTGCTCTTCGCCTGACCGGAGATCAGCGCATCGGCATAAGCCCGGCAACCTGGATAACCGCAGGCGCCGCAATTGCTGTTCGCCAGCAAGGCCGTTACCAGGTCGATCCGCGGGTCTTCCTGCGTATAAAAGACGCGAGCAGCAAAATATAAAACGCCGGCACAGAACAACCCCAAACCTCCCATCACGGCGGTTGAGATCAACACAGGATTCATGCTTCTCGGCTCCTTGTTATAATGCGTATGTTTTCCACACCACCCATTTTTTTACGCGCATACGTAATGCACCAGATCAGCAATGGGATTGAAAAAAAAATGGCCAGCAACGAACCCAGATCAGGATCCTGCAGGCCCAAGAATGCGGCGAGCACTCTGCCCAACAGGGCAAAAAGAAACAAGAGTACGGCTGGAATCATATAGAGGAGGAAAGAGGCTTTGGCGACGAACCGCGGATCAATTTGAAGGTCCACAGAATCGCCGGGCGCACACTGCATTCCCTCGGGCAGGGGCAGGCGTAAAGTCCTCATCTGCTGCTCACCGGCCATCAGGCATTTGTTGTGGCAACCGGCGCAGGCGGAAAGAACCGGGATGCGCAAAACCGCGAAACCGCCGTCGACATCAGTGACGCGCACATGATCCTTGGTCAGGGAAGCAAACGATTGGGAACAATCCGGACCATGCAGAGCTGATCCGTGCACAGACCTATCCATGGCCGATACATTGCTGAATTAAAATGGCAAACGATTAATGTATAATTTGGTGAAATTAATGCAGCATTACAAGAAAAAAAATTCCTTCCATGCTCCGCCGCACGGTCTAGGGATGGCGCCGCGGCTAATCAATGAACACCGTTCAGCCTTGCTCGCCGTCCGGCAGAGTCCGCAGACCATGCCGTTGGGCATCAGCGGTCATGATGCGACGCAGCTCCCGCGCCGTCGCCTCCGGCAGCGGCTGTGGCGCAGGAGCGGAGAGCAGTTCCTGCAGCCGCTGATGGCTGCGCTCGCCGATGGAATGACCGGCCTTGCGCCGGCGCACTTCATAGGGATCCCGATCGATGACCGGTCCAGGCACAGCGATCTCTCTGCGCATAAAATTCAGCGTGTGCTCAGAGGTGAAAAACAAATCGCCGGACTCCAGATCTCCGAATAAATCCGCAGCCAGCTGATCGCCGCGCGGCTCGATGCCACGCACCAGTCGATGAATCATTCCGCAGATCTCATGATCGATGATCAGTTTTTCCAGCGACAGACAATTTTCGAAATCCATCATGCCTGGGCCAGAGACCACATTAACTCCAGCCAAACCGGCGAGCACGGCGCCCATCGCGGCCTCCAGTCCGGACTGGGCGTCCAGCACCTTGGCATCGGTCAAGGACATGTAGGCGTGCGTGGGAAGATTGAAATACTTGCCGATCTGCACATAGCCGCATTCGATCATCATGGTTTCAATGGCGCCCATGGGAGTGGTCCCGGTACGCGGATCCATGGCCACCGGCGAACCGCCATAGATCACGGGCGCACCGGCCGCGGCCAGTTGGCTAAGGACGATCCCGCTCAACGTCTCCGCGGTATGTTGTACCAGACTGCCGGCCAAAGTGGCAGGCGCTGTCGCCGCGGTGAGCGGCATGGACACCAGCTCGACCGGGATGCCGGCCCGGCTGCAATCGATCAACGCCTGACTGGTCAGTCTGCTCCATTTCAACGGCGGAGACGGACAACAGTCAAAGACAGCCAGGGGTTTATGGCGCAAAGCCTTTTGCCCGCCGCGCACCGCAGCAAGCAGATCATGCATCACCTTGAAGCCGAGCAGGGTGAACGTGCCGGTGATGATCGGTTTGGACGAATGTATCAGGGCCAGATACAGACGATAGCGATCCACCACTGCCTGAGGAACATCCCCGGCCACCAGCCCGGTGCTCTGCGCCGCCAGATGCGGCAGACGATCGGTTAAACGGGCCAGACGGATGAGATCTGCGGTCTGCGGCCGTCTCTCCTGTTGCGACGGCCAGTCCAAAATGCGCAGCGCCGAGGAGCCGGGATTGAAATGAATCCGATCCTCGCTCAAATCCAAGGCCGGCTTGCCGTCGCGATCATAGAGGATTAAGGTTGAAGGAACCGTGTACAGCGCTTTTTCCACCAAGGCCTGCGGAATGCACACCCGTCGGTTGTGCAACACGCAGCCCCCATCCAGCAACAGCTGAGTCGCTTCAGGGTTTTCCACCAGCACGCCGACCCGGCTCAACACCTCAAAGGCTTCCTGGATGATTCGCTCGAGGAGAAATTGGTCCAGCATAAAGATTTTCGGACGCATGGAACACCCTACGCTTTTCATTTTTTCACGTAAGCCATCTTGCCTGTGGAAAGCATAACATTTTCCGCCGGCCGGCAACAGATTCGCAGACGGCCGAAAGGTCTAATAAAGCCGCAAGCCAACGACCGAGGTCGCGATGCAATCGCAAGTGTGGTGAAGCCGGTTGTCGACAAATTCCGTGAGAGAATTCTATCTATTGAATGCATGGTCTTTAGGCAAAATGATTCATCCATAAAGTTCACCAAGGGCACGAAGAATCTACAATTCGATGATTTATCGAACAAGATCATCGGCGGTGCAATCGAGGTTCATAGAAAGTTTGGACCTGGCTTATTGGAATCTGCTTATGAGCGATGTCTTGCGAGAGAATTTTTTCTGGTTGATATTGCTTTTAAGATCCCAAAACGCATACCCATGGCATACAAAGGCCTTCACCTCGATTGCGGATGCCATTTAGATGTGCTTGTCGAAAATAAAAAAATTCTTGAAATCAAAGTGATAGACAAATTAATACCGATAGTTGAGGCGCCAATATTGACCTATAGGCAATCGGCCAAAGCGTCAATCGGTTTGCTGATAAATTTCATTGTCGAGCTTTCAAAGGAAGGGATCAGAAGGTTTGTTTTGTAAAGCTTCGTGACTTTGCCCTTCGTGGTTTTAACAAATCGCCAACCCATGCACTCGAGCAGATGCCCCTACGGCGACGACCGCGCAGCGCCGTATTCGCCATTGCCGCTTATCCAATTTGAGGAGGGCGAAAAGCCAGCGCGGGGCGAACCCAAGTTCCTGCCCGCATCGGGTCCCGCCGGGGAGGTTTACTCCACCAGGGGACGATCCTTCTCCCAGTCCCACATAGTTTTACGTTTCAGATCAGCGGCGGCCAGTTTATAATCGATATAGGCGTTGAGATAAGAGGTCTTGGCCTGGGTCAGCCGGTTCCGGTCCAGGGCCAGTTCCTGGCTGGTGATGTCGCCGTTGTTGAAACGGGCCAGCGAGATGTCAAAGGCCCGCTGCGCTACCTCCTGATTTCTTTGCAGCACTTGCATCCGGCTTTCAGACTCGCGCAGGCGGGAGACCACCTCGCGCACCTGACGCTGAATGGTCACCTTCTCTTCCTGCAGCATAAGCCGGCCGTTCTCCAAAGCGGCCTGAGCGGACTGAACCTCTGCCGAGTTGACCCCCCAGTCCCACAAGGGCACGGAGAGAGAAAAAACCACACCGCGATTGTGCGGTCTGCGCTTCATGTCGTTTTGGCTGGAGGTCCACAGCTCCGCCCAAGTGCTGCCATAGGGAAGATTGGAATCACTGACGCCGGTGAGATCATAAAACGCATCGATGTCGCCGCGGATCGCCTTGCGGGCATCCACCTCCTTGACGTTAAGCCGAGCCAACTCCACCGAGATTTCGTTCTCGCGCAGCTCTGAACGATATTTCAGCGCGCGTTGCACCGCCGCAGCCTCCTCCACTACAAAAGGCTGATACTGGAAATCGGTCTTCACGCCGACGGAATCCTGCAGCTGAATGCCCACCAGCTGTTTGAACTCATCCTCATTGCGCCACAACGCCACCTCGGCGCTGAGCAGATCGCTGCGGCTCTGGGCCAGATCGACCTCCATTTGCAGCGCCTCGACCTCCGGAATCAGACCGCTGGCGTATTTTTTTGCCGCCAATTCATAGAGCTCCTGCTGCTGGCGGAGGTTATCCTGAGCGATCTGCAACGCGCGGGTGGACTGGTACAGATCGAAAAAAGCGTTGGTCACTGAATAGATGATGTTCAACTCGCTGCGACGAAAGAGGTTTCTGGTCCGCTCAAAATTGAGATTGGCGGTGGTCAGATTTAGTTTCAACGTGTTAAGGGAAAACAGGGGTTGGGTGAAACGCAGACTGACCGAAGAGATCAGTTCACTGCGCTTTTTCGTCTGATCCAAGTCCAGCTCATAGGTGGAAACGTCGCGATGATAGGCCTGAGACTGCAGCCGCAGGCTGCCATTGGTAGGAAGGGGCTGGGAGATATCCAGCGTGCCCTGGTAGCGGATGTCGCCGATGGTGTTGTAAACCGGCAGCTGCCCAGCCACCTGAATCTCAGAGACCGATTCTCTCCAATAGGGGGTATTGAGCGCCAGGGAGGCGTTGGTCCGGAACCGGTTTCGGGCTGCGACGAGATTTTGCTCAGACTGGATCAGCGACAGCCGCAGGGCTTTCATCTGATAGCTTTTTTCCAGGGCGATGGCGATCGCCTGGTCCAGCGTCAGCATGGTGCGCTCGCGTGCGGCGGTCGTTGCGCCCAGAGCGAGGGCAAACAGCATTATGAGGTTGGATCGCTTCATGCGAGTTCCTTTAAAAACTTGGCAGGGCTTGCTCATTCATAGCGCAGTGCGACGATCGGATCGAGCTCCGCCGCCTTGCGCGCGGGATAAATGCCAAAGACGATGCCCACCGCAGCGGACACGCTGAAGGCCAGCAAAATGGCGCTGATCGAAACGATGGTGCGCCAGCCGGCGTAGAGCGCGATGACCTTGGTCAAAAGAAATCCAAAGAGAACGCCGATCGCGCCGCCGACAAAGCTGAGGATCACCGCTTCCACCAAAAATTGACCGAGGATGTCGTGACGGCGCGCTCCGACGGCGCGGCGTACGCCGACCTCGCGCGTGCGCTCCAACACCGACGCCAACATGATGTTCATAATGCCGATGCCGCCGACCAACAGAGAGATGCCGGCGATGGCGCCCATGACGATGTTAAAGATGCGCTGCGTCTTCTGCCTCTGTTTCAACAGCGCCTCCGGCACGGTGACGGAAAAGTCATTGACATTATTGTGACGCCGCCGCAAAGTTTGCTGGACCAGGTGGGCCGCTTCTTGGATGCGGTCAGCGTCCGTGACCTGGACGATGATGCGGTCGATCTCGCTTTCAAAAGCGCTGCGCGGAAACCGTTTCATGGCGCAGGTGATGGGGATGTAGATATTTTTATTCAGATCCTGGACGGCGCCGAATCCGGCCCCGCCCAGGGTCGGCTTGCGTTCCATCACACCCACCACGGTGTACCAGCTCTTGCCGATCTTGACCTTTTCATACAACGCGTTTTGAAAGTGAAAGAGTTGCGCCCGCACCTCAGCGCCCAGTACGGCCACTCGGCGCGCTTCGGTCACATCGAGATAATTAAAGAACGCCCCTTCCACAGCCGCATAGTTCATGGCGCTCTCGAAATCCGGCGTGGTGCCCACCACCATCGCTTCGATGGTCTCGCGGCTGTACACCACCGTGGCCTTCACCTGACGCTGGGGAATGCCGGTGGCGACCAATGGATTCACCTGCGACAAGGCATGCGCATCCAGAGGTGATAATCCGCGTGAAAGGTTACTGCGCCCCTTGCCCTCCTCCTTGTCCTCCGGTGGAATGTCATCGATGAGGATGTTGTTCATACCCATCAATTGGATCTGCTTCAACGCCTCTTCTTTGGCGCCTTCGCCGATCGAAAGCATGGCGATGACCGCAGCAACGCCGAAGATGATGCCCAGGGCGGTGAGGATGGAGCGCAGCTTGTGACTGCGCAAGCCTTCGAGGCCGATCAGTATGCTCTCCTGATAGATCATGGCATTTTTCCTGCACGTACAGACGCTGAAACCAGATGGGCATGCATGGATCGGTTTCTCCGCCTAGTTGACGATCATGACCGCAGTGCCGCCGTTAGAAGCGGGGGCAGCGCTTTTCTCCCGCACCGGTTCTGAGGGGCCACTGATATCCTGAATGGGCTGGGTCGGATCATGCAACGCCACTTCATCGCCCTTTTGCACTCCGTCCTCGATGATAACGTAATCGCTGTTCTTGGCGCCGACTCGGACCAGTCGGCGATCGAATCCTGTGCGTTTGACATAAACGACGGTGGTGTCGTTTTTCTGGAAAACGCACTCGAGCGGCACAAACAGTTTGTCGCTGAACCGATCGGTGATCACCTGGCACTGTGCGGTCATGCCGGGCCGCAAGCGTAAATCCGAGCCCTCCAGAATGATCTCCACGTCAAAGGTTTTGATCTCCGAGCCCCGCTCGCGACTGGCCAGGGTGGCGATCCGCTCCACTTTGCCGTAGAAGCTGGAACCTGCCAACGCATCGATAGTTACGATGGCCAGCTGTCCAACCCGAATGCGGCTGATGTCGACCTCGTTCACCTTGGCTTTGACCATCATCTGCGACAGATCAGGGATTTCCACCAGGGCCATGCCGCGCCATGGCGTATCGCCCACTTTGACTTTGGCCCGACCGTTAGCGCCCCAGATCTCCTGCAGAACCGCCAATCCGTCGATGGGCGCCCGCAGGGTCAGATTTTCCAATTCCTGCAGCTTTTGGTCCAAACGCAGGCGGGCCTGCTTCACCTTGAGCTCTGCTTTGGTCAAATCCGCCTGATTGATGATCTCCTGGGACTCGAGTTTGTTTTTCGCCTGGCTCAACGCCAGCTCCGCTTTCTTCAGGTTCAGCTCCTGTTCGCGCTGTTTGGCCACGGCTTCATATTTCATCTGTTCAAAGCGCAGACGGGCCTGTTCATTGGAATATTTTTGCGTCTCGTAGCTGGTCTGCAGCTGCGACATGGTGGATTTTATGTTGGCCTTGAGGCTGGAGAGCTCGGCCAGCGCGGATTCGTACTCGTTCCTGCGGTCCTCAGTATCCTGTGTGGCTTCGCTGGTGTCGAATTGCAGAAGAAAATCGCCCTTTTTAACCATGGCGCCGTCCTGAACCAGGGCGACCACCCGCAGGTTGCCGCGTACATTCGAAGGGACGCCGACCGAGACCGATTTAACTGCATACAGTTCACCGCTCTCACGGACGTCGATGATGAATTCACCGCTTTGGACCGGCACGGTGGCCAGGTTCGGCGTTGCGGCGCTGTGGATGAACCAGGCCAAGAGCAGCAAACACAGTCCGGCGGCGATCGCCACCGGCAGCCGCCATCGTCCCAGCCGGGTGAAAAAATTAAAATTCATTTTTAGTTTCACTTCAGCCCTCTCACTTCTTGATCGCCCGGTTGCCTGCAAAGTCAGCGGTCCAACCGCCGCTTCAGGGCGCCGGATTTACAGCAGGAACGGTCCCTTCTCTTCCGCCTGCCGATGCGGCCGGCTGCCGCCGGGAAGGACTATATTCGTAGTGCAAGCCGCGCTTTTTCATTTCACCGAAAGTCTGCTGCCAGAATTTTTCATCAGCCCGCAAACGCTGCAGATCAGCGGCCAGGCCGATCCGTTTGGCGCCGGCGTTGGGGCTTCTCCACGCGATCAGGTCTCCTTCGCGCACACGCGGGCTGTTGATGATCACCCAGGCATCGGTGCGCTCGCCCGGAACGACCGGCGTGGGCGCCGGATAATCCTTTTCACGAAAGATCACCGGCTGGCCATCGATCTCGTACAATGCGCCGAGAGGAATAAAAAGCGCCGTGGTGTCCGGCCGCACCAGGATCTCCGCTCTGGCCGTCATACCGGGTTTGAACAGCGAATCCGCCCGATCCAGACGAACAACCACTTCAAAATCCTTGATCATGGAATTCCAGTTTTCTTTCTGCGCCAGTTTCGCCATATGCACCACACGGCCGGAAAACCGGCTGTTCGGATAAGCGTCCAACGAAACGACCGCCGGCTGGCCGATTTGGATGCGCGAAACATCCATCTCGTTCACGCGCAGGCTGACCTGCATGCTGTCCAGATTGGGAATGCTGACCACTGCCTCGCCTGGGTTGACGTTATCTCCCAGGGCGATCTTTTTGCGGTTTTCCCATCGGCCGATTTCATTGTACACCAACATTCCTCGAATGGGTGCACGCAGCGACAAATTTTGGATCTGGCTTTCCAGCTCCCGCTTTTCCAAGCGCTCCTCCGCAATGGCCAACTGGGCGGTTCTCAGCGCAGCACGGTCGATGATCTTTTGCGCTTCGAGCTGCGTTCGCGCCTGGTCCAGTTCCAGCAACGCTTTCTGATGTTCCAGTTCCACGTCCTGGCGCCGCACCTGGGCCTCATACTTCATCAGGTCCCGTTGCAGCACCGCGATATCGCGTGAATATTCCGACGTGCGCAGATCGCCTTCCAGTTGCTGCATGCGCGCCTGCTGTTCCGCCAGCAGTTTTTTCTCCTGGGCCAAGGCTGAGATGAGCCGGTCTTCGGCAAGATCCAGCCGTTTCTGCAGCTCGGCCGTGTCAAACTGAGCCAGCAGCTGCCCCTCCTCCACCACCAAGCCCTCGGGGGCGAGGTAGAGAACCTGAAGTTGCATGCGCCACTCCATGGGCGCTTTGACGTCGATCTGCTGTACAGCGCGCACTTCGCCGGTCTCGGTCACCGAAACGGTAAAGGGCCCACGGCGGACGCTGGTCCAGGAGGGCTCTACAGCACGCTCGTGCATCAGAATGAAAGACAGCAGCAGTATCATCAGCGCGCCTGCGCTGATGAGCCAGACGCGGCGCGGCGGATAGGATAAGAGACTCACCTTCGTACCGGCAAATGGATGATTTGGTTCAACGAGCGGGAGCCATGAAGCAGGATCCCTTATTTCATTCTAGCAAAACGGGGTTCTTCGATGCGAAGACGAAGTGAAACACGATGGGTGTTTTCCAGATGTTGATGGCTGAGAAATGCATAATCAAAATCAAGCCGCGGCAAACGCAGTCCGGCGCCGGCGCTGAAATGCCCTATGTCGCTGCCCACGCGCAGCGCCACCACTCGATGAACGAGCATCTCTGCGCCCAGATGAAAATCCAGGCTCACAGGGCCCACATGCGACTGGCTGGCAAACCGCCGGTTTTCGAAACGAACATCTGTGTCCGCTGCCAGTAGAAACGAGGTGCGGATAGCGGAAAACCAAAAGGGATAAGCCAGCCCGGTCTTGACCGTGGGGCTGATCAGCTCGCGCGTGCCGGTATCCCAGGCCAGTAATGTGGTAGTGAAATCCTGAATATTGAGACCCGTTTGCAGGCGGCCGACAGGATTCCATTGAGCGGCCAGATCAAAGCCCAAACCCCAGGCCGAATTGTCGCCAACCCCCTTGTGCACCATTTTAACGTTTACTCCATAAGCGAGGCGGCGGCCGCTCTGGCGGCCGTAGCTAAGATAAAAAGCGTACTCTGCGTCGGAAACAGTTCTCGAAATATAGGGCCGGTTGGCCACTATCTGTCCGGATTCATTGGTGTATTCGGCGCCCACCGGCAGACCGGGCCGCGGCAAAGCGGTGTAAAAGATATCATCCACTGCCAACCGAACCATGCTGATTCCCAGGCCCTCCAGTTTGCGGAAAGGCGCGGCCAGGCCCACGTAATCGTAATTGACCAGTCCGTTGAACATACGCGCATGCATGGCCGAGAACTCGGGATAAGCCAGGCGGGAAAGGCCGGATGGATTCCAGTACCCGTTGGTGACGTCTCCGCTGATAGCCACGTAGGCGCCTCCCATCCCCAGCGCACGGCTGCCCACGCCCAGAGACATGAACTCACCGGCGTACTTGGCGGTGCCGGCTGCCTTCCCGGCGCCGGCCAGACTGATTACTAAAAACAGAACGGCTTTTTTCACACGTAGCCCTTCATTAATTATTTTCTCAATAAAACGATTGCCTTCGCAAGCAAAGAAATGCGCCTGCTCTATTCTTCCCGCGATGCCAGCTGTTTGAGTTCATCCAGTTTGCTCAACGCCTGCAGGGGGGTCAGCTGGTTTGGATCGATGTTCTTCAGTTCTTCGCGCACCGCTTTTTCCAGTTCGCCGAAAAGGTTCAACTGCTGCACCTTTTCCTTCTGCCGCTCATGATGCTCCGCCAGTTTGGGCCGGCTGGAGCCATTCAAAGCCTCAGCCTCCAGGTTTTGCAGGATTTCCTTGGCGCGGCTGATCACCTCCTGCGGTAGACCGGCGAGTTTGGCCACCTGAATGCCATAGCTGTGGTCACAGCCGCCGGGGACAATTTTACGCAGAAAAACGATTCTGTCGCCCCATTCGCGCACCGCCACATTATAGTTCTTTACACGCGGCAATATCAGTTCGAGTTCCGTCAATTCATGATAATGGGTGGCAAAGATGGTCTTCGCAGCCAGATGCGCCGTATTGTGCAGATGCTCGGCCACGGACCAGGCGATGGAGAGGCCATCGAAAGTGCTGGTGCCGCGTCCTATTTCGTCCAACAGGATCAGACTGGACGGCGTGGCGTTGTTAAGGATGTTGGCTGTCTCGTTCATTTCAGTCAGAAAGGTGCTCTCGCCGGCGGCCAGGTTGTCGGATGCGCCTACGCGCGTAAACACACGATCGACGACGCCGATTCTCGCGCTTGCCGCAGGAACAAAGCCACCCATCTGCGCCATGATGACGATCAGGCCGACCTGGCGCAAAAAGGTCGATTTGCCGGCCATATTCGGGCCGGTGATAATGAGCAGCTGCTGCGTGCGATTGTCAAGAAAGGCATCGTTGCGGATAAAAGGTTCGCCCGGCCGCAGCAGTTTCTCGATCACCGGATGCCGGCCTTCACGAATGTCGATGACCGGTCCGTCATCCACCTCCGGCCGCACGTACTCGTTCTCCACCGCGACCTGCGCCAATCCCACCAGGCAGTCCAACTGAGCCTGCATCGCGGCGTTGGTCTGCAGATCACGGGTGTATTCCAGGATCCGCGTGCGCAATTGCTCGAACAGCTCGTACTCCAGGGAGACGATCTTGTCCTCTGCACCGAGGATGCGCTCCTCGTATTCTTTCAATTCCTGAGTGATATAGCGTTCCGCGTTGACCAGCGTCTGTTTGCGGGTATAATGCACAGGCACCTTGGACAGATGCGGATTCGTGATCTCGATGTAATAGCCGAACACTTTGTTGAAATTCACTTTCAAAGACGGGATGCCTGTGGCCTCACGTTCCTGCTGCTGCAGGCGTGCGATCCAGTCCTTTCCACCATAGGCGATCTCGCGCAGTTTGTCCAATTCAACACTGTAACCGCGTTTGATAAAACCGCCGTCGGTGATGGAGAGCGGCGGATGATCCTGGATGGCGCGATCCAGTTCAAAGGCCAAATCCGGCAGCGGCTGCAGGTTCGCAGCGCATTCAGCCAGCAGCGGATCCGTTGCCTCCTGCAACAGCTTTTTTATCTCCACGACGGTGCGCAGGGAGGTCAACACCGCCAGCGCGTCGCGCGCGTTGGCGCGCGCAGTCGCGAATTTGGCCAGCAACCGTTCTAGATCGCCGGCCTTAGCCAGCGCCTCGGCCAGGCTGCTGCGCAGGGTGGCGGATCGAAACAGGACGGCGATGGCCTCCTGACGACGGTGAATGGCCGCGGGTTTGAGCAGAGGCCGCAATATCCATTGCACCAGCATGCGGCCGCCCATGGGGGTGTGGGTGCGATCCAGCACGGAAAGCAGCGTGCCCTGCTTCTGCTGTTGATTCATGGACTGGATCAATTCCAGGTTGCGACGGGAGGCGGCGTCGATCATCATGTACTCGTCGCCGGCCATGCGGCGGATTCGGTTGATGTGCACCAGCTTTTCTTTCTGATGTTCGCGCAAATAGCTGATCACTGCGCCGGCCGCCTGCAGACCGACGGTGAGTTCCTCCAAGCCGAATCCTTTGAGATTCAGAGTTCCCAGATGGCTGGTGAGAGTCTCGCGGCAGTAATCCGCCTGAAACGTCCAATCGTCGCGTTTTGTAACCGGGCAGCCGATCTGTCTGAACAGACCGCTGAAATCCTCCATCTGCGATTCCGCGGCCAGCAGCTCAGCCGGGGACAGGCTGGCGACCTGTTCGATCAAATCCGATCGCGGCACTTCATTTACCAGAAATTCGCCGGTGGAGACATCCACCACAGCCAGGCCGACCAGACGGGCGCTGCCGAACAGGGAGACCAGATAGTTGTTGCGCTTGGTCTCGAGCAGGTCATCGGAGACAGCCGTGCCCGGGGAGACGATCTCCAGCACCTCGCGCTTGACGATGGTTTTGGCCAGTTTGGGATCTTCGGTCTGTTCGCAGATGGCGACGCGATAACCGGCTTTGATCATTTTGTTGAGATAGGTGTCCAGGGCGTGGTGGGGAAAGCCTGCCAGCGGCACGTCCGCCGCTTTGCCGTGCGCGCGCGAGGTGTAGGTGATGCCCAGCACTTCGGAGCCGATGCGGGCATCCTCGTAAAACATCTCGTAAAAATCGCCCATGCGAAAAAACAGGATCGCGTCTTTATGCTGGCTCTTGATGGCCAGGTACTGCTCCATGAGCGGAGTTTTAGCTCTGTCTTTGTTCACGCCTGTGTCCGTCTCATCCTAAGGATGCAGGTTTGCGCGGATCCGGAAGCGAAGGAGAAACGGATCCGAGTCAGGGGCATACCCTTTGATCAGCGCCGGCCCTAGGCCGGAGCGCTGTTGGATTGCATGGATAAATCAAATCCCCAGTTCAACTTGGTTCGCAGGATCGAGAAAAAGTCCCGTTTGTTGCTTGAAACCCATCGTACCGAGTAATCGGCCTTGCTGATCTCCAGCCAGTCCCCCGCGCGAATGACGAAACGGTTCTGGCCGTCGATATTGACCTGCACCGGTTTATCCTGACCGCGCGTCGAAATCGACAGCACGCTGCGCTCAGAGAGCACAATGGGGCGCACGGTCAGCGAATGAGGGCAGATCGGCGTGACCAAGATGGCCTGCATCACCGGCATCAACAGCGGGCCGCCGGCGGAGAGCGAATAAGCGGTGGAACCGGTCGGTGTGGCGATGATCAGTCCGTCACTGCGATAGGTGTTGAGATAGTTGCCATCCACCAGGGCGTCGATCAGGATCAGCCTCGCCGAAGTTCCCTTATCGACCACCACGTCGTTCAACGCCCAATAGTTTTTGATCTGTCCGGAGACGTGCACACGAACCGCAAGCACCATGCGTTCGATGATCGTATAGTGCTGGTTCACCAGATCCTGCACGGTTTCGCGGATCTCATCGGTCTTGGTCTCTGCGAGAAATCCCAGCCCGCCGAGATTAACTCCAAGGATGGGTACGCCGCTGGCGCCCACTTCACAGGCGGTGGAGAGCAAAGTGCCATCGCCTCCGAACGCCACCACCACCTGACTGTGTTCGCCCAGCTGCGCCAGCGGAACGGTTCTGTCCGCCGACGTCAGTTTAAGAAATTCTGCGTTTTCAGCGGCATAGAGAGCCTGCGCCTCAGCCTCGCGCAACAGGTCGACAAAATTTTTAATCACCGGCCGCGCTCTAGGCTTGAAACGGTTGGCGACAATGCCGATGGTGATCATGCGATCTTTTTCCTTCGATGCATGCGGAATAGATCCTTGATTCTCGTTGTCTTTCTGTGCGCGCCCAGAGCCCCAGATCGGGCGACCGCCTGACAGATCGCCTCCGGGCTCAGGCCAACGTCATCCAGCAGTTGTTCCCGGTCGCCCTGGGGGATAAAAGCGTCCGGCAGGCCGCAGCGGATGATCTCAGGTGCATGATGTTTTTCATCAGCAAAATACTCCAGCACCTCGCTGCCGAATCCGCCTTTGAGCACGCCCTCCTCCAGGGTGATGATCAATGGAAACGTCTCGGCGAGGCGATCCAGCATCTTTTTATCCACCGGCTTTATGAAGCGGACGTTGATCACTTCAGGACTGCAGCCCAGTTGTTTATGGATTAGATCAGCGGCGGACAGCGCCCGTTGCAGCATCGGGCCCACGGCTAAAAGGGCCACCTGGTCGCCGCTTCGCATTACTTCGCTTTCGCCGATGGTCAGCGCTGTGACCGAATCGGTCAACGGCACGCCCATGGCGTGTCCGCGCGGATAGCGGATGGCAATCGGTCCCTCGCGGTATTGCAGGGCGGTAAATACCATATGACGAAGCTCTTCCTCATCTCTCGGCGACATAACCACCAGGTTGGGGATGGTGCGTAAATAGGCAAGGTCGAAAACACCGTGATGAGTGGGACCATCGTCGCCCACCAGTCCGGCGCGGTCGATGGCGAACACCACCGGCAAACGCTGCAGCGCCACATCGTGGATGACATGATCATACCCGCGCTGCAAAAAAGTGGAATAGATGGCAACCACCGGACGATATCCCTGTTGGGCCATTCCAGCGGCAAAGGTGACCGCATGGCCTTCGGCAATGCCGACGTCAAAAAAACGGTTGGGAAACCGCTCGGCAAATTTCGTCAGGCCAGTGCCCAAAGCCATGGCTGCGGTGATCGCGACGATCCTTTCGTCCTGTTCAGCCAGCCGGCACAGGGTCTGGCCGAACACCTCGGTCCAACTGGGGATCGGCGAGGACTTGATCGCCAGTCCGGTTTCGATATCGAATTTACCAAGGCCATGAAAAACCGGCGCGTTGTTTTCCGCCGGAACATACCCACGCCCTTTCTTGGTCAGAACGTGCAGCAGTAGAGGTCCGTTGAACCGGCGTATTTCGCTGAGCACACTGATCAAGGCGGAAATGTTATGCCCGTCGATGGGTCCGAAATAACGAAATCCCATACGTTCGAATAAGACGCCGGGAACGACGAATCCCTTGAGAGTGGCTTCCATGCTTTTAGCCGCGCGGCGAATGCGCGGCCCCATTTTGTCGAAACGGCCGGTAAAATCCCAGATCTCATTCTTGATCCGGTTGTACATGGGATTAGAGATCAGGTTGGTCAGATAGTGAGCCATGGCGCCGACATTGGGCGAGATCGACATGCTGTTGTCGTTGAGGATCACGATAAAATTTTTGCCCGAAGCGCCCGCATTGTTGAGGCCCTCATACGCCAGGCCGCCGGTGAGGGCGCCATCCCCCACCACAGCGATCACATGATATTTTTCGCCCGCCAGATCGCGCGCCGCCACCATGCCGTAGGCTGCGGAGATGGCGGTGCTGGCATGGCCGACGCCGAATGAGTCGTACGGGCTTTCGGACGGTTTGGGAAAACCGCTGATGCCCCCCTGTTGACGGATGGTCTTGAACTGCTCACGCCGGCCGGTGATGATCTTGTGGGCATAGGATTGATGGCCGACGTCCCAGACGATCTTGTCGACCGGGCAGTCGAACAGCTTGTGCAGGACCAAGGTCAGCTCCACTACGCCGAGCGACGGCGCCAGATGACCACCGGTTTTGCTCAGAGTGTCGACAATGTATTCGCGGATCTCATGCGCCAGCCGCACCAACTCCGGCACGGAAAGCTTTTTGAGATCCGCCGGTGAATTGACATTGGGTAAAATGGGGTCCATACGAACAGAATCATTCCGTTTCTTCATCATCCAGGGTATAGGAATCCTGGTCTTTGATCAATATCTTTAATTTCTTTTCCGCTTCATCAAGCTTGCCGGTGCAGAAGGCGGCCAGCTTATTGGCCTCTGCAAAGAGCTTCAAGGATTCATCTAGAGACTGGGAGCCGTCCTCCAGCTGATCGGCGATCTCTTCCAGCCGCTCCATGGCGTTCTCAAAGTTCAATTTGTTCATGATCGACCCAAGTTAACAAGGGTAAAAGATAAATGCGATTATTTTTTTTCCACGACGACTTGGTCCCATTTTCCGTTGGATATCTCGTCCACGCGGCCCTGCCACCGGCCGTCGTGAAGTTGAACGGTCAGTGTCTCCCCCGGGGTTACAGCCGCCACACGGGTTACCAGATGCCGGGTCTGCTCATCCCAACACAGCGCATAACCTCGACGTAAAACCGATTCCGGGCCCAAGCTGGTCAGCAGCTGACGGTTGTGCGCCAGGCGCCGCTGATCCTGGACCAGACGATTCCGGCAGCTGGAGCGGATGCTCTGCAACAGCTCATCCACCCGCTGCCGCCGCTGATAGAGCAAATCCGCCGGACGGCGCAGGCCATAGTGCGAACGCAGCCGCATCAGCCGATCCCGATGCTGATGCAGCGATCGTTCGAACGCCCGACGGCAGCGATTCTTCAACTCTCGCAGGTCCTGACGCAATGCGCTGTGCAGAGGCGCCACCAGCTCTGCAGCCGCTGAGGGCGTAGCGGCGCGAAGGTCTGCGACAAAATCCGCAATGGTGAAATCGATCTCATGGCCGACGGCCGAGACAACAGGAATGTGTGAGGCGCGAATGGCCCGCGCTACTTTTTCTTCATTGAACGGCCACAGGTCCTCGAGAGATCCCCCACCGCGGCCGACGATGAGAACGTCCACTTGGTCGAACTCGTTGAACTCGCGAATCGCCTGAACGATGTCCTCCGCCGCTTCTTCCCCCTGGACCAGCGTCGGCCGCAGTATCATCTGCAGGCCGGGCGCCCGCCGGCGGATGATCTGCACGATATCGCGCAGGGCCGCTCCTGTCGCAGAGGTCACAATGCCCACTGCGTTCGGAAAACGAGGCAACGGCCTCTTGCGGTCGGCGTCAAACAGACCTTCCGCGTGCAGTTGCGCTTTGAGCTTTTCAAACGCAGCCTGCAAAGCCCCGACACCAGCCGGCGCCATTTTGAGCACATCCAACTGATAAGTGCCGCGCTTTTCATATACGCGCACTTGACCGAAAACGCGCACCTGCATGCCGTCCCGCGGGGTAAAAGTCAACAACAGGTTGCGCTGACGCCACATGACGCCGGCGATCTGCGCGTCCTGGTCCTTGAGGGAAAAATACATATGACCCGAGCTGTGACGGATGAAATTGGAAAGCTCACCCTGCAGCCATACGGGCGGCAAATGATCCTCGAGCAGACTTTTAATCTCGCGCGTCAATTCTGAGACCGAATAAACCGCTGCGAAAACCTCTTCCTGATCCATACGATCGCTTTCAACAACACACACCAGATGCCCGCTATTCCAGTCGCCCGTGCCGGCGCTTCAACAGGGCGGATAGATCTGCAAAACAAAAGGGCCAAGAACGCGTCTCAGCCCTAGGTTTGTCAACGGAGTTTCTTCTTATGTCTGTCCTTTCGGAGTCTTTTCTTCCGTTTGTGCGTTGCAATCTTGTGACGCTTACGTTTCTTCCCGCTCGGCAAGACGATCACCTCCTATTCCTGATGGGATATGGGCTCTTCTTCAGAAAAGCTTTTTGCCGTATAATCATTGATATATTTCTTCAATTCCTTTGACGGCCGAAACACAGGCGCAAAATGCTCTGGAATTTTTATCGTTTCCCGGGAGACTGGATTGATGGTCGTACGGGCCGCCCGCTTGACGATGTAAAAATTTCCGAAACCGCGTAGATCCACTCGCTCCTTCTTCTGCAAAGCATAGCGCACAGTTGCCAGAAAGCCGTCGATCACGGCCTGTGTTTCCAGCTTGGTCAGCCCGGTCCCTTCAGCAATTACATCTACAATTTCTGCTTTAGTCATTCCTTGGCTCCTGATTTGATGGGGCAATAACTCGTTCAATGAACCATGAACAAATGCAGATCGAGATCTTTTGCACATTCTCTCCGGACTCGACTCGCTAAAGCACCCGCTTGATACGCTCGATTTAATGACATTGGCTGCAGTTATGGGAATGGCAGCCGGAACAGCTGTGGCCGGATGCAACCGTGGTTCCAGAATGGCTCTTGGAGGCGAAACCAAACAGGGATAGGGCGCGCGTTATCTCACTGCTTCCGCAATGGCGGCACACGATCGCCTGCTCGGAGAAACTCGAACGTATCAGCTCTTCAAAAACCTTCCCACACCTGTCGCAACGATATTCGTGAATGGGCATGTCGACCCTTCAACATATCATTATAATTGTAAATAGTTTAGTCAAATTTTCAACAAAAAGCAAGCTAAAAATACAACCTTAGAGCAAGAAACCAGGCATGAGCGTGCTCTATGAAAGCGGATGCAACTGCATGCTGAGTTGCGCCGACCGGTGGAAACCTAGTTTACAGCCTTGGTCATTCCTGGCAGGCGGTTGCGCAAACCTGTCCATAAATCCGGCGTAACTTGGCTGCACTGACTGTCACGTCATATCGCTCTATGGCGCGCTGCCTGTTCGCCTCTCCCATGGACCGACGTAAAGAGCCATCCAACAGCACACGAGACAACGCAGCAGTCAGCGCCGGTCGATCACCGGCCGGAACCAATAAACCGTTACGACCATCCTGCACCGCATCCGGAACGCCGCCGGTAAAAGTTGAAACCACTGGAAGACCGCATGCCATGGCCTCCAGAATCACCACCGGAAACACCTCGGCATAAGAGGGCAGACAAAAACACCACGCCTGCTGAAGATATGCCAACTTTTCCATTCCGTACCTGGGCCCCACGAACTCTACCTGTGTGGCAACACCCAGCCGCTGTGCCAAACCTGCAGCCTCTTCGACCTCACCTGGCCCGACGACGATCAACCTGATGTCAGGAATCGTTTTAGCCAATTCGGCCAAAGCTGGTAATAAATCATAAATGCCTTTGCGCTTGCACACTTCACCGATAAAAACGATGGACGGAAACGGGGCGGCCTCATTCACCCGGTTAAGATAATCAGCGGTTCTGATGCCGGTCTCCACCAAAGCGATCTTTTCAGCTGATAGATACTGCTGAAAAAACTCGAACCAAAAAGGGGACAAGGCGATGACCCGGTCAAAACGGCGCAGATGCCAGAGCAGCAAGCGCCTGGTCCATCTGCCGCTTTTCTCCACAAAAGAGTCAAACGCGGATCCATGGATATGCACTACCACCTTTTTACCAAAGAGCTTGGCCAGATCCAAATACACGCATTTCTCCCAATAAGACAAATAAGAGGAGGAGTGCAGGTTCACCACCTGGTCGCCACCGGTCGCCAGCCGGTATAACATCTTGAAAAAATGACAGACAGAGTAGCCGAAACTGTACAGCGACATACGGAGCGGACGATTAAAAGAACGGGCGTACCCAGCGACAGATTTAAACTGCTGCGCACTGCGGCTTTTCGGCTTGGAGATATCGAGATGATGCACCTCGCACCATTCTGCCAGCTTGGACTGGAGCAGATCCTCCACTACAAATTCGATTCCGCCGATTTGCGGTGGACGGGGACCGACCATAAGTATTTTAAGTTTTGAGCACATAGAGCCTCCACGCTTACAAGATATGATTTATTTCCAATAATTTCAAGTATTTTATACTATAGTTCATATTTTCATGCACACGGACATAAATCGACAAAAATGTAATTGAAAGCACGTTTCTAAATATGACTCTTGACAATTGTTTTTTAAAACACTATATTATCTGTGTCTTAACGGGCGATTAGCTCAGTTGGTTAGAGCGCTGGTCTCACATACCAGAGGTCATAGGTTCAACTCCTATATCGCCCACACCGGCAAGCCGGCTTTCATTGTCGTGGTGAAGCCGGCCCATGTGTGTCTCGAGGTGATGTGAATTGAAACATCCGTCGGTTCCTACGTCTTTGTTCAAAGACAGGCAGCTGTTTCAAACGCAACATTTCCTTTTTTAAGCCCAAGCGCCCCACTAAAAGATGCCTGGGCTTTTTTTTTCTATATCTAATTTTCGCGATCTAGTTAAGGATGGGTACCTGCCATGAATCGCCCATTTTGCAAACGCAGATATCCCTGCACTTTCATTCTCGGGGTTTTCCTCTGCCTGGATCTGGTCTTTTTTGTCGCCGCTGCATTTGCCCAATCGCAGATTTTTGTTCTCCCCGGGGAAAGGATCGTCAGGATCGACAAAGGCATTCCCCAGATGCACCGCAAGATCATGGATTATCAATGCCCGCAGACTGGCTATTACCGTATCTACAGCCGCGTGTGGTATAACAGTGGAGATGTGCAATTAAATGAAAGCTTTTACATGGATTGGCGGACGAACATGGGTTCGGCCGTCACTCCAATAGATACCAATGTCGCCGGCCCCTATCGAGTTATTAAGGATGATCCCGGCCCGCCTCACCATGCCTGGAGAGAATGCGGCACCTTTTATCTTACCGCCGGCCGTTACAGCTTGTGGATGCATCATTATTCCCTGATTTCCGACTCCTTTCCTGAATTTCTCAACAGCGCACTAAATCCCATAATACCCGAAAGCGTCCGTCTGACCGACAGCCTCAAAATCGTCTATTATCCGGGTACCGACGGCGCCGTCCGCATTACACCCATTACTATGGGCGCCAAACCCTATCAGGGACAAATGGCGCCGGTCATCATGAACGGTGAATCCTTTCAATACCGCCTGGCCGTGTATAATCGAGGTGAAGAAATTCTCGGAGCGCCTTTGCTGCGCAATACACTGCCGGATGGAATCCTGGCAGAGTCGTTTTCCACAACGCCGACTCACATTCAGAGCCATCAGCAGGAATGGCTGTTGCCCGATTTGGCAGCCGGAGATTCTCTGGAGATATTCGTCACCGCCCGAGCGACGCAAGAATTTCCCGTCGGCTTTACAGCCTTGCTGGACCATGCTGAACTTGAAGTGGTCAATGATCCAGACAGCACCAACAACCACGATCAAGCTGTGGTCTATGGCTATAAAGCGACGCCGACCGCCGCTGATCTGCAGATCAATCTCACTGCAAAAAGCGATACGCTGGTGGAAAAAAACAGCGTGCTGTCGCCAGCGGTCAGACCAGGCGGAAAAATCGCTTATACGCTGGAGATACAAAATTTTGGTCCGGATGAGGCGTCAGAAATCGTGGTCAGGCAAATTTTGCCCCCCTTCTTTACTGTACAAGGAAGCGATCCCGTTCATTCGCCATTCGGAACCGGCTCAGTGATCTGGCACTTTGACCATTTGGCCGCTGGACAATCGTTGACTATCTCTCTATGGGGGGAGGTCTCTTTCGCCCTACCAGCACAGGATTCTCTGCTGGTCAGCTATAGCGAGGTGTCCGCAACTACTCAGGATCCATTGCTGTCTAACAACAAGGATCAGGCCTTGGTCTATGCGCTCCAAGCCGAACAAGAACCGCCGATCCCGGCCTCT